>Ga0326728_10000159_pt1 | contig 272177 bp, 183 predicted proteins | sample MB3enrmetagenome_FD_207602 | JGI IMG/M metagenome (GOLD analysis project Ga0326728, IMG submission 207602) | Lab enriched peat soil microbial communities from McLean, Ithaca, NY, United States - MB31MN | ecosystem: Environmental > Terrestrial > Soil > Wetlands > Peat | place: USA: New York...
GCTTCGGGCGTGCTGTTCGGCTTTGTCATGCCTCTGCCATGCCAAAAGCTGACACACAAGTCTAGTCGGAAATTGATATTCCCAAGAGCCTCAGTCCGTTCCCCGACCCAGATGAAATGACCCCGCAAAAATCCGGCCCTGCTATGTCTCCTTGAAGAAATCAGCCCCGTTTACGCGGCTTTAGGAGCCCCTCCCCACTGTCTGAATCGCAGGCAACTTAGACATAGACAGTCCAGCACAGTGGCCCGCCCCGTTGCACCCAAGGGGGAACGCGCAGTTCAGCGGCCCGTGGAAAAGCCGGTTGAATTTACCCTGAACCAGCCGCAAGCGCGGGCGGTGGCAGTCGCGGGGAGTTTCAATGACTGGGATGGCCCCCGGACACCCCTGAGCCTGCACCACGCAGGAACCTGGAAGGCGACGGTTTGGCTGCCAGCGGGACGCTACGAGTATAGATTTGTCGTTGATGGCCAGTGGATCAGCGATCCTGGCGCCAGGGAGTCCGTTCAGAACACCTTCGGCAGCACCAACTCCGTGCTGGTAGTCTAGTCGAAAGTCGGGCGGCATCGCGGGAAGGGAGCAGGCTGTCTCAAGGTAGCTCGGCAGGCCGGGCTACATCGCCGCTCCGCCCACCGAGAAGGTAATACAGAGCGAGCCCCGGACAATCGGACCCGCCGGGTTGCCGGGGCCGGCCGAATCCGGTAAGGTGGATTAGTCGGATGCACGCTGTACTGCAATGAAGACTCCACCACTCCTGCTTGGCGCAGGGCTGCTCTTCTGGGGCTGGCAGGCGGGCCACCTGGTCGAGGGCGCGCTGATGGCAGGGTTGCTCGAGGGTGCGCAGTCCGTCAAAGCGCGCTGGGATTTCACCGACGAGGATTTCCGGCGTATATGGACCTTCTGCGCGCTATTGCTGCTCGGTGCCGCGCTCTACGCCTTTACCTCCACTGGCGGGCCGGGGGAGTTTCGCGGCTTCTTCCAAAACCCCAACCTGGCCACCGAACGCAATATGGGCAACGCCAGCGCGCGGACCGTCGCCGCGCTGATCCGTTGGCTGCCGATGATCTTCTTCCTTTTCATGGCCGCTCAGGCTTTCAGCTCCCGCGAAGGCGTCCCCGCGGAGACCATCTCAGTCATCACGCGGCTCCGATGGCAAAAGGCGCGGAAGCTCGGCCAGACTCTGCCCGGAGCACGGAGCGTGGACATCTCCTATCCGTACTTCGTGTTATGCCTGTTCGCGGCCAGTTTCCACCCCAGGGAAGATCAGAGCTTTTATTGGGGCTTGTGCGCGCTAGTCACTTGGGCGCTGTGGCCGCACCGCTCGCGTCGGTTTGGCTTGGCGGTCTGGGCCGGCGCACTCGCGGTGGCCATACTCCTGGGTTACAACGGGCAGCGGGGGGTCTGGCGGATGTACCGATTACTTGAGATTTACAATGCGCAGTGGTTCGTCCGCGGGGTCGGTGGCGGCGCGGACCCCACGCAGAGCAAGACAGCGCTGGGGCACATCGGTTGGCTCAAAGGTTCCAGTAAGATCGTCATTCGCCTGGAGCCCCGAGCCGGCAGCCGCACGCCAACGCTCCTGCGCGAAGCCAGCTACCGCACCTGGAAATCACAGGTCTGGTACTCCGAGCTTTCCTTTGATAAGTTCGAGAGCGTCTTCGAGGCCGCCGACCACACGACCTGGGTGCTGCTGCCCGGAAAGACCAACAGCGCGGCGGTGAACATTGCCTGCTATCTGCCGGGGCGCAGCGGGCTGCTGCCCTTGCCGACGGGCACCGGACGGCTGGAGAACCTGTCCGCCTACCTGTTACAGAAGAATAGTCTCGGCGCGGTGTTGGCCGAGGGGCCGGGGCTCGTGATGTTCGACGCCCTTTACGAACCGGGGACCACGATTGACTCACCGCCCGACACCAACCTCGACACCCACGTTCCCGAGAAGGAAAAACCCGCTCTCGACCAGGTGATTGAGGAGCTGCAATTAAGGCATCAAAGCCGGCGACAGGTGCTGCACACCCTCAGCGCCTTCTTCCAGGATACAAACAAGTTCAGTTACAGCACGTGGCAAGAGCCTGGCAGGTTTCGCGGCACCAATGAAACCCCGCTGAGCCGTTTCCTCCGGCGCACCCGCCGCGGTCATTGCGAATACTTCGCCACCGCCACAGTCCTGCTCTTGCGCCGGCTCGGAATCCCCGCCCGCTATGCCGTCGGCTACGCGGTGCATGAAGCCACGGGCAGTCATTACGTCGTCCGCCAGCGCGACGCCCACGCCTGGTGCCTGGTGTGGAACCCCGTCAGTGCAACTTGGCAGGACTTCGACACCACCCCAGCCTCGTGGGTGGAGGCCGAGGCCGGACGCGCCTCTCCTATGCAGTTCCTGTCGGATTGTTGGTCCCGGGTCATGTTTGAGTTCGCCAAATTGCGTTGGGGTCAAAGCCACCTGCGCCAATACATGCTGTGGGGGCTCGCGCCGGTCCTGGCGCTCTTGCTCTACCAGATCATCTTCCGCAGCCGGCGGCAGCGGCGACCTCGGAATCCGGACGAGGTTGGGGCCAGGACGCCTTGGCCGGGACGGGATTCGGAGTTCTATCAGGTTGAACGGAGGCTCCTGGAGCGGGGTGCCGCGCGCCTGCCGGGCGAACCACTTTCCGCCTGGCTCCTGCGCGTCAGCACCGACCCAGCCCTGGCGGGAGTCAGGAACCGGTTGCGCGAGTTGCTGCAACTGCATTACCGCTACCGCTTCGACCCGGAAGGCTTGAACCAAACCGACCGTGAGGCATTACGCCGCGAAACCGCCGGGTGCCTGGCGAACATGGCATGACGGGGAGACGCAAAGGGTGGCGGGAGAGTCTCCTGCGAGAGCGAAGGGCAGGGAAAGAGCGGGTTGGTGCAGCAGGTTGAATAGGCTGTCATAGCTTCCGCGGCGCACAGTAGCGGCACTGTCGAGCCAGCCGGGAGGTGCCATCGTGGCTGTGAGAATACACGCCAACACCGAGAAGGCTGGGCAGTCATCGCGTTGAGGTCACCTTTGCGGTGGAGCCGCATTCGGCGGAGTGTCTGTTTCGGCTACTCGTGAGGCGTTGGTTGATGTCCGGCAATACTCAGCAAAGGCAAGCCACGCCTCGTGCGCATACCGTTCCTCGGCTGTGGGCGCCCACCCATATCGCATTTCTACGCCGCTGGTGGCTCGGGTGCGCGCCGACTGCATTCGGGCGAGTTCCTCCAACCACTGGCTGCGCGTAAAACCGTGCATCAGCCGGAAGTAATCCGCTACGCTCACGTTGGAGGCGAAGGCGCAACCATTCCTAAGATTCAAGGATGTCCAGCGAGGTCTCCAAGTCAGCTCGAAGATGTCGAAATACCAACTCATAAACCGATCGAGCCCAGCTAGAACGCGGGGCAGCCCTGACACCCGCTCGAAGTAGATGACTTGATAGCCGATTAGTGAACCGGCTGGCACCCCTCGGTTGTGCAGGTCCGTTCGTCCACCAAAGGCTCTCATAGTGGCGAGGCAAAAAGCCAGCTAGGTAACGCTTCGCCTTCACTGAATCAGCTTAAGCTGGTGAGGAGGAACTTCCAAGACAAACAACGGTTCTGACGCCAGCCCCGGGTCCGCGGCACTCTCCCGGCAACCCTGGGGTAAGGCGTCGTGCAGGGCTATTATGTCCTTGCCCTTTCAGGGCGGCAGACAGAGCCTTCCCGCAATGCGGGAGCGGCTATGACGAGATTCAGCTACAAGACGTCCCCGAACGAACGTGCTGCGCCGGCAGCTTCACTCCGCATGACTATCTGACCACATGACTGCCAAGCTAACCCTCACACTTCTGTTCTTGCTCGCGCCGCTCCTTGCCCGGGCCGACACGCTGGAAGTTTACGGGAGCCTGACCGGCAAGACGGTCCTCATGCCCACAACCCTACCGCGTCTGCCCGACGCGATCGTGGCCGACCTGCCGACCGACAAGACCAACGCCATTGCGAGGATTGAAAAAGCGCTCTCCGAGCAGGGCCTGGAAGTCGTCCAGGATGGGCCTCATTTCGTCCGCGTCTTTCCCAAGGAAGCAAGGGATTCGCTCACCAATTCGCCCCTGCGCGGGGCTGAGCTTGCACTGCGAAGTGATAGCCTAGGGTTTGGGAGTGGGGGGATTGACTTCAAGCAGGCAGATCTTAACCAGGTCCTATCCATCTACGCCTCCATAAGCCAGCGAACGGTCCTGCGCCCGATAACCCTTCCCGCACCTACGGTCAATTTGAAAACCCAGTGTCCCCTGACCAGAGAAGAGGCCATCTATGCGTTTGCCACAGTCCTTGCGCTAAACGGCGTTTGCGTGGTGGACGATGGCCCTAAGTTCGTGCAGGTGGCGCCGATGGCGATGCGAGCACAGGTGAAGACCGGCGCCCCCAAGCCGGAGCCGGCGGCAAGGCTTTTTGATCCGAAGAAGGTGCCGTCAATGGGAGTTTCCTACTGGGCAGTGCCACCTTCCCCCCCTCCAAAGCCACTTACGGAGGCAGAACGCATTGAGCGTGAGTTTGAGCGACTCAGAAAGGCCTTCTCTGAGTTCATGCACGGGCCGGACCCGCAAAAGCATCCCACGCAGAGGTTGCTTGGCCTTTACGCCGCCCTGGCGGGCAAGACCGCGATGCCGTCCAAGGACTTCGGCGATTTGCCCATTCATTTCCATGTTGATACGCCCCTGACCAAGAGCGAGTTGCTCTATGCCATTGAGACCACCTTTACCCTGAACAACCTGGCGATTATCCCCGTGGATGACCGCACAATCCGCTTGGGCCCTATTGCAGAAGTGCTCAGGAATAACGGCGGGCGGCTGGGGCGCGTTCCACCGAAGCAGTAGGTCTGGGACAGCGCTCATCGCGTCTCTGCGGTTCAATGGGATTCCGTTTTTGGTCGCGGCTGCGGCCCGCTCAGACATATCTCGATTACTGAATGATGCCCGGATAGATTGGAACGCCATGCCCGCCAGACGATCTGAAACGCAGCATCGCCCGCGCAAGCCCGCGACCGCAGACCGTAAGAAAACCTCTGCCCTCGCCCCGCCGCCCATCGTGCGTGAGATCTTCGCCCGCACCCGATCGCCTGGCTTCCAGCGTTACCTGCGGAACCTGCTGGTCCGGCTTTGCGCGATTGATACCACACCCAGCCCGGACGTGAGGCGGATGCAGGCCGCCGAGGACGGGTGCTTTCGCCTCCTCGAACGGGAACTGGGCAGCCTGAGCTTCCCGGGCGCACGCCTCGAACGCCCGCCCGTTAACCCTGGCATCCAAGGGCACCCGAATTACTCGGTGCTGCATTTCACCAAGACGCCCCAGCGCCCGCAGGGCCTCTCGCCGGAAGAAGCATACGCCAACCGTTCCAACTTGCTCTACCTGGTCCCCGCCGCCGGCAGCAGCAACTCCGGGCAATCGGTCGCACTGAACGCTCACATTGATGTCGTAGCCCCCTACTTCCCACCGCGCTCCAAAGGCGGCACAGTGTTTGGACGCGGGGCGTGCGACGACAAGGGTCCTGTCGTCAGCATCGTCGCCGCACTCAAAGTGCTGTCTGATGCGATGCCCAAGGCCGGGCTGAAGTGGAACCAGAACGTGGTGGCCATGCTGGTTGTCGAGGAGGAAACCGGCGGCAACGGCTCCCTCTCACTGGCCATTGACCGCGACCTCAAGCAGCTCTACGACAGCATCGTCGTCTGCGAGTGCACGGGCCTGAAGGTTCACCCGGCCAACCGCGGCGCGGTGTGGTATCGTGCTGACCTGCGTCCGCCCGAGGGAGCCTCGGCGTTCGAGATGTTCGCCTTCGTCAACGAGGAAATGGAGAAGGAGGGCGCAGCCATTCGCGCCGAGAGTCGCCACCCGCTCTTTCCGCAGCGCCCGGTCCAGACCTGTCACGGCATGATCGGCCCCTACGGCGAGCATCCCAGCCGTATCTGCGGCGAGGTCAGCTTCATCGTCCGCTTCGAGCGCCTGCCCGCCGAGCAAACCGAATTGCTCCTGCGTGACTGCCTCGAAGCCGGGCTGGCGGGCTACCTCGGGCTCTATGGCGACAAGACTAAAGTGACCGACCCGGCGACCGGCAAATCAATGGTCGCGCGCCACTACGATTTCCAACGCAAAGGGGTTGGCTTCCGAGCGGATGTTCACGGCGCGGCCGGGCACATGGGCGCTATTCGCGAACGTGACGGGGCGATTACCAAGATGGCCCACCTGGTCCGTAGCCTGGTGGCTTCCAAGATAAAGCTGGAGGCCAGCGCGGGTGGGCGCGTTCATTTCGAGCTTGGTCCGCCGCCAGAAACCACTCGTCACTCGCCGCTCGCCGCTCAACCGTCCTCCACCCTCGTCCTCGAAGGCGGGCAGGGTTTCGTCCCCACGCACAGCATCGAGGAGGTCATGCACCGCCTGCGCCGTGCCGCCCAGCGCGGAGCGGAGAATTACCTGCGCCGAATTGGCTGGCCCGAGCGCGGCGAGGACGTTGTTGTCGTGGCCTACGAGAAGCTGCATAACGTGGCCTTCGACGGCGACCCGGATTCCCCTTCCGTCTACAACGCCATCGCAGCGGCTAAGACATGCGGTCTCTGGAAGAAGGAGCCGGTGCTCGGCTGGACGGTATCCTGCGATGCGCGGCTGTTCGCCGCAGAATACCCTGGAATGCAGGTGCTGACCTTCGGCCCCGGCCAGCTTGCCTTTGCGCACTCCGACCAGGAGCAGATTGCGTTGGATGAAGTCCGCGCCGCCGCCGAATTGCTGGCCGTGTTCCTCCTCAAGCAAACGGGGACAATCGGATGAAAACCAAACTTAGGCTCGGCATCATCGGTGCCGGCGCGGTCGTGCGCGAGATTTATCAGCATCTCTACTTCCACAGCCACTACTCGCACCTCTTGGACATTTGCGCGGTCGCCGACCCGAATGAGCACTGCCGCAACTGGTTTGCCGACCTCGCCAGCCTGCCGCCTGATCGCCGCTTCGCCGATTACCGGGACCTGCTCGCCAGGGTCGAATTGGACGCCGTGCAGGTCAATACCCCCGACCACTTCCATTGCGCCCCAACCGTGGACGCGCTCAAGGCCGACCTGGATGTGGTCGTGCCCAAGCCCACCGCCGCCACCGTCAAGGACGCTCACGCGATGATCCAAGCCGCCAAGGATTCCGGGCGTTTCCTCGGCATTGACTTCCACAAGCGCGAGGACCCGCGCATTAAAGAAGCTGAGGCCCGGTTTCAATCTGGCCGCTACGGCACCTTCCAGACTGCCGTCTTCTACATGCTCGACAAGCTGGCCGTGGTTGACCCCAACCGCTCCCCGCCCTTCTTCGCCTCCCCGGGCTTCGCCGAGCAGAATACGCCCGTCTCGTTCCTCACCGTGCACATGGCCGACGCCCTGATGAAGATCGTCAACCTCATCCCCGTCCAGGTGCGCGCGACCGGTTACTCACAAAAGCTGCCTTCGCTCAAACCGATCTCCGTCAAAGGCTACGACCTCGTGGATACGGAAATCCTGTTCGAGACCGGTGCCCAAGCCCACATCATCACCGGCTGGGCCCTGCCAAATACCGCGGCATCTGTGACCGTCCAATCCAGCCGGATAATCTGCTCCGATGGGCTCGTTGATCTCGGCCTCGACACCCCGGGCCTGCGCGAAGTCCATCCGGAAGGCCTGTCCGAGGTCAACCCGCTCTTCCGGAACTTCGAGAAGGACAAGACTGTCACTGGTTACGGCATTACCAGCCCAGGCCGGCTTTACCAGCAAATCCTGGCCTTTCAGAACGGCAAGCTCTCCTCTGCCGAGCGCGAAGCCGCTTTCCACCCCATAACCCTCGGCTTCTACACCACGCTCGTCCTGGAAGGCGCAGAAAAGAGCCTCGCCGAAGGCAAGAGGCTGCCGGGTGGCGTCACCCTCGGCCCTGCGGCTGATCTGTGCCAATTGGCCGTCCGCCAACTCGGCGCCAAGGCGGCCAAGGCCTACGGCATGGCTTGAGGGTGGCTTTGGGGCAGGTTGCGGCTGGATTGCATAAGCATTCGCAATACTGAGAATGGCACCTTGCACCCCCTTGCCAGCCTGGTACCACTCTGGTACCACCCTGGACCTACCCTGGTACCGTAGAGAGGTTCGCCAGTCTCCCAAACATAGCCCGCCGCCTGCCCCGACCCCTGGTTTGCCCCCCCGCAGCATCAACACTTCTAATGCCTATCCGTCGCCGATTTCCGACTCAAGCGACCTGTCGAAAACCTGCGCTTTCCTAGCCATTTTCCTGTAACAACGGACGGTGTTCCTTTCATACTGAGATAATGGCAACAGACGAAAGCGATGGCCATACGGAAGACCGGCCCCAGCCGTTGTTTGTCACTACTCATTGGTCGGTGGTGCTGGCGGCTGGGCACGGCGACACCACCCGCGCCGACGACGCCCTGGCTCACCTCTGCCAGACCTACTGGTATCCGCTTTATGCTTACGCCCGCCGTCGTGGCTGCTCGCCGCCCGATGCGCAGGACCTGACGCAGGAGTTCTTTGCCAGACTCCTGGCAGGGAACTGGGTGGCGGAGGCGGACCGGCAGCGCGGGCGGTTCCGTTCCTTTCTGCTCTCAGCCATGAAGCATTTTATGGCCAACGAATGGAACAAAGCCCAGGCGCGAAAGCGCGGCGGCGGACAGACCCTTCTGTCACTCAACGATGATTCTGCCGAAAACCGATACCGGCTTGAACCTGCGGAAAAGGCAACGCCGGAAAGCCTATTCGAGCGGGGCTGGGCGCTGACGTTGCTGGAGGGCGTGCTGGCGCGATTGGAGGAGGAGTTTCGCCGGGAAGGCAAGCAGGCCTGGATGGAGGCGATGCGGCCCGCGCTCACGACCGACCGGGGCGCCATTGACTATGCCGAGATGGCACACAAGCTGGGCATAACGGAAACCGCCGCCCGCGTGGCCGTGCATCGGCTGCGGCAGCGGTATCGGCGGCTCGTCCGGGCGGAAGTGGCTGACACGGTTGCCTCGCCGGAGGAGGTCGAGGCGGAAATGCACCACCTTTTCCAGGTGCTGACAACCGCTTGAGCGGGCGGCGAAATGATCTCCCGGCATCGGCATCCAAAGAAACCCTGTAACAGGCGCCCACGATTCTTTCAGTAAGGGGTTAAGAACATGGATAAGCTTTGCCAGAATTGCCAGGCTCCGCTGGCTGCCGACGCCCCTCGGGGCCTGTGCCCCGCTTGTTTGATGAAGGTGGCGATGGCCACCGGAACGGTGGCCGGGCCGGAGAAGCCAGGTTTCACGCCGCCGAGCACCCAGGAGTTGGGCCTGAAGTTCCCCCAGCTTGAAATCATCGAGCTCATCGGCCGCGGCGGTATGGGCGCGGTGTACAAAGCCCGGCAGAAAGAACTCGACCGTATCGTGGCGCTCAAGATTCTGCCCCCCGGGATTGGAGACGACGCCGCGTTTGCCGAGCGGTTCGCCCGCGAAGCCAAGGCGCTGGCCAGGCTCAACCACCCCGGCATCGTTACCATCCATGATTTCGGCCGGACGGATGGGCTGTATTTCTTCGTCATGGAATTCGTGGACGGGGTGAACCTGTGCCAACTGCTCGCCAGCGCCCGTGTGAGCCCGCGCGAGGCGCTGGCCATCGTGCCCCAGATTTGCGACGCTCTCCAGTTTGCGCACGACCAGGGCATCGTCCACCGCGACATCAAGCCCGAGAACATCCTGCTGGACCGCCGTGGCCGGGTGAAGGTGGCGGACTTTGGATTGGCGAAGATTGTGGAAGGTAGGGACGCCTCGCCGAGGCGTCCGAGTGACGGCGAGCGGACGGCTGGGCCGGCCGTCCCTACCAGCCTTACCGACGCAGGCAAAGTCATGGGCACGCCAGCCTACATGGCGCCCGAACAGGTTACGCACCCCGCCGACGTGGATCACCGCGCGGACATCTACGCGCTGGGCGTGGTGTTCTACCAGATGCTCACCGGCGAACTGCCCGGCAAACCCATCGCGGCGCCTTCCAGCAAGGTGCAGATTGACGTGCGGCTCGATGAAGTGGTGCTGCGCGCGTTGGAAAAGAACCCCGAGCTTCGCTACCAGCAGGTCAGCGAAGTCAAGACGATGGTGGAATCCATTTCAAGTTCCTCTGCCCCGGGCACGGGAACGGCTCCATCGCCGGCGCGCCCGGCACCTACCCTCGGCCGCCTGCGGGCCGCGTTGATTGTGGGCGTTCTGGTCTGGTTCGTCGCAGGGACCGTAACGCTCATCATGTGCCCAAGTTGGAAAGTGGTGGCTGTCATCAGTTGCCCGGAGAAATCGCAGCCCGGACGCCCGGTGGAAGAGCACTTCAAGTTCATCGCAAGCATGATTGAGCTCATCCGATCCGACGTCATCCTTGGCCGGGTCATTGATCGGCTCCAATTGGACGAGCGCTCGGGAAAACTGGACGAGCGCTGGGGAAAACGCAACCTAGGGCTGAAACTCACCAAGGCGCAAGCGATGGTCTTGTTGAAACGGCGACTCGACGTGCGGTCCGAGGGCGGCACGCTTATCCAAGTCGGCGTCTTTGGCAAGCGGCCGGAAGAGCCGGAAGAGGCGATGGACATAGCCAACACCATCGCCGAAGAGCTCCGCGCCTACCGCATCGAGCAGCACGACCCTCCGGCAGACATGCTCGAGATGACTCTTCGCGGCACACTGACCACACTGAGACTGGCCGACATCCTGCTTGGACTCGCCGCGGGTTTCGTGCCGGGGTCGCTCGCGGGCGGGTTGGTTCTGTTGTTTGCATTCTTGCGCCGGGGACCGCAGGCGAGCCAGGTCAAGAAGGGTGTGGAGACGATTGTGGGTAGCGCGGGCGAGCTGCCTGCCGAACCGGGTGTCTCGCCTGTGCCTGAAAGTGCAGAAGGACGCGCTCCGCCGCGTCCGCCGTCCGCCAGCGAAAGTGCCGACCTGGAGAACGCCCGGGCTCAGGTCAAGGGCCCGGCCATCGGCCTGCTCGTTGTGGGAATCCTGAACTGGCTGGCAACTCCCCTGGTCGTCCTCGCTTTTGTGTTCTGGAACCTCAAGTCCGCGCCGGGCCACGCCGGCGGGCCAGACGTCGAGCCGAGCATTTTGCTGTTATTATTGCTGCTTGCCGCAATCGGTCTGGTCCCCGCCGTGCTTAGCACCTTGATGATTGTCGCGGCACTGAAGATGAAGCGGCTGAGAGCGTATGGCTTGGCCATCACCGCCAGCATCCTGGCGATCATTTCGCCAGTCTGCCCGATCGGCCTGCCGATTGCCGTCTGGGCGCTGGTGGTGCTCAGCCGCCGCGAAGTCCGGGACGCTTTCGCAAGCAAGGGCAAAGGCACGATCGCCGACGTGCCGTTAACAGTGAGCCCAACGACCAACACTGCTGCGCAGGTGCGGTGATCTGCCACGATTAAGGATTTGATGTTCACCGACGATTACCGGAAGGCGCCGGTCATGCGAGTCCGCATACGGTGGTTCCTGGCAGTCCTCGCAAACTCCTCAGCTCGTCGGTCCATCAGCTTTGGCCTGAGGCTTCTGTCCCACGGCACCTCGCGATCCAGGGCTGCATCAAGCTCGGCACCAGGGCGGGCAGTCCCCCGCACGCGTTTTGCCCGGGTTAGTCCACTGCTGGCAACCAAGAGGGTGGCGTGGATGACGGCAGTTCGGGTTGTGCGGGAGACTGTCCACTTTTGGGACATGCCGCCGAGGCCTGAGTTGCACAAGGTGAACGTACTACGGGAGCCGCGGGAAATTCATGGGAGTCTCACCGGATGCTCGCCGGACACTGGTAGCCGGAGCCTCACCGTAGATAACATTTGGGCCCCCGGGGCCGCCTCCACCCTTTGCCGGACCTCGCAATAAAAGCCAAGCTTCCGGTCAGCGGGTGGAAGGCAGTCTTCCCGGGTTTGGGCCACATTGGAAATCGGGTAAGCAACCGTTAGCACTGAGCGACGGGCAGGTTACGGCCCGCCCTGCTATGCGCGAGCCGTTTCCGCGAGCTTCATGCAACCGCGGCGCGCCGAAAGTAACTGTTACCCGAGAGGGGGCGTCCCCCGGCGGCGTGTTTGCTTGCTCTCGCGGTGAAATCAGGCCACCATGCGGCCCGCTGATTTATGCTGCTGGATGAACTGGAAAGCCAAAGCATCTACATCCTGCGCGAGGCGTTCAACAAGTTTGAGCGCCTGGCCATGCTGTGGAGCATTGGCAAAGACTCGACCGTGCTGTTGTGGCTGGCGCGCAAGGCCTTTTTCGGCCATGTGCCCTTCCCGCTGGTGCACGTGGATACCAGCTACAAGATCCCCAGCATGATCGAATACCGCGACCGGCTTTGCCGCGAGTGGAAACTCCAGCTTGTCGTGGGCAGGAACAAAGAGGCGCTCCAGGCCGGCCACACCTACCCCAATGGCAAAGCCACCCGTGTCGAGTGCTGCGGCATCCTGAAGAAGGACGCCCTCCAGGCTGTGCTCCGCGAGCACCACTATAATGGCGTCATTGTCGGCGTTCGCCGGGACGAGGAACCGACTCGGGCCAAGGAACGCTACTTCAGCCCGCGCGACAAGAACATGGAGTGGAACGTCGAGGACCAGCCGCCTGAACTGTGGAACCAGTTCAAGACGGACTTCGAGCCCGGCACGCACATCCGCGTTCACCCGCTCCTGCACTGGACCGAGCTGAACATCTGGGAATACATCGAGCGCGAGAGCGTGCCCGTCATCCCCCTCTACTTCGCGAACGACAAGGGGGAACGCTATCGGAGCATCGGCTGTTACCCCTGCACGTTCCCCGTCAAGTCGCAGGCGCGGACGGTGCACGAGATCGTCGAGGAGTTGCGCCACAACCGCACGCCCGAGCGCGCCGGCCGGGCGCAGGACCAGGAAAGCGAAGACGCCTTCGAGAAGCTTCGGCGCGACGGCTACATGTGATCGGCCCATGAGCGCTACCCCCCAATCCTCCCTGCCGCCGGCGGGCGCCGAGCAGCTTAAGATCGTCATTCTCGGCCATGTGGACCACGGCAAGTCCACCCTGGTAGGCCGCCTCTTTCACGACACGGGCTCGCTGCCCGAAGGCAAGCTGGAGCAGCTCAAGCAAGTCGCCGAGCGCCGCCGCGTCCCCTTCGAGTGGGCGAACCTGATGGACGCGCTCCAGGCTGAGCGCGACCAGAACATCAGCATTGATACCGCGCAAATCTGGTTCCAGACGCGGAAACGGCGCTACGTGATCATTGACGCCCCGGGACACAAGGAGTTCATCAAGAACATGGTGACCGGCGCGGCGCAGGCCGAGGCGGCGCTGCTGGTGATTGATGCCCATGAGGGGGTGCAGGAGAACTCGCGGCGCCACGGCTACCTGCTCGACCTCCTAGGCATCCGCCAGGTCGCCGTGCTGGTCAACAAGATGGACCTGGTGGGCTACTCGCAGGAGCGGTTCAACCCCATCGAGGCTGAGTATCGCGCCTGGCTAGCACAGGTCGGCCTGGCGCCCGCTCGCTTCATCCCCATCTCGGCCCGGCAGGGCGATAATATCGCCAGCCCCAGCAAGAACATCCCTTGGTGGAAAGGGCCGACTGTGGTAGAGACGCTGGACGAGTTCAAAGCCGCCCAGGCGCTCAGCGACAAGCCCTTGCGCTTCCCGATTCAGGACGTCTATCGCTTCGACCACCGCCGCATCCTGGCCGGGCGGGTCGAAAGCGGACGTATCAAGGTCGGCGAGCGGCTCGTCTTCGCCCCTAGCAACAAGACCAGCACAGTAAAGACTATCGAGCGCTGGAACACCCCGGCGCGCGACTTCGCCGAGGCCGGTGAGAGCATCGGGATCACCCTCACCGACCAGGTCTTCGTCCAGCGGGGGGCCGTCGCCGCGCCGGAGAACGCCCCGCCCTACGCGCTCACCAGCTTCAAAGCCCGGGTCTTCTGGCTGGGCAAGCAACCCTTCATGCCGGGCCGGAAATACCGGCTCAAACTCGTGACGCAGGAAGTCGAGTGCCACATCGAGAAACTGGAACGGGTGATTGACGCTTCTACCCTCCAAACGGTTCAGCGCCCGGCAACCGAGGCCTTCGTTGGCCGCCACGAGGCGGCCGAACTCACTCTGAAGACGAAGAAGCCGGTTGCCTTTGACGCCGTGAGTGAGGTCGCGGCTTTGGGCCGGTTTGTCATCGTGGACGGCTTCGACGTTGCCGGGGGGGGCGTCATCGTCCCAGACAGCTATCCGCGGCGCACTGCCGACTCGCTGCACAAGAGCCACAACATCTTCTGGACCTCAGGCCGGGTGACGCCGGCGCAGCGGACGCTGCGCCATGGCCACGGCGGACGCGTGGTCTGGCTCACCGGCTTGTCGTGCTCGGGCAAGAGCACGATTGCCACCGAACTGGAGCGTGAACTGTTCGGGCGGGGCAAGCTGGTCTATGTGCTCGATGGCGATAACATGCGCCACGGCCTGTGCAATGACCTGGGTTTCTCGCCCAAGGACCGCCGCGAGAACATCCGCCGTATCGGCGAGGTAGCCAAGCTCTTTGCCGATGCCGGCATTATCTGCGTCACGGCGTTCATCTCCCCTTACCGCGAGGACCGTGAGGCAATCCGCCGCAGCCTGCCGCCGGGCCAGTTTGTCGAGGTCTATTTAAACCTGCCGGTCGAGGTCTGTGAGCAGCGCGATACCAAGGGACTTTATGCCAAAGCCCGCGCTGGCAAGATCCGGGAGTTCACCGGCGTGAGCGCGCCGTACGAGGCGCCAGCCAACCCCGAGATCGAACTGCCCACGGCTCAGCTCACCGTAGGCGAATGCGTGGCCAGAATCGCGGACTTTCTGACCGCCCTGGACAAATAGAGTTTGGCGAAGCCCACTGGCCGGCGCTGAGGGCGGCTTGCCGCGACTGCGGATTATTGTCGGCGTTGCAGGTCGCGTGGCCGAGGTTCAATCCTGCGGCTTTCGAGGGTCAAAGCACTCCCACATCGCGAGACCCTTATACAGGACCCCTGTATTCCTCATCTTCACCATCGTTTGGCTCTTGGTCTTCTCTACGTAGTCGTCGTACGACTTTTGGAGGTTGGCCAGATTTGTTCGAGCGCTCTTCAGGCCCTTAGCAGCCATGTCCACCTCGGCGCGTTCCACCCGGACTGCCTGACGGTAGGGGCCGTACCCCGAACTGCCTGTCGGAATGCTAGCCTTTGCCTGCTGCACGGCCTGATTTTCGTTCTTAATTTGCTGAGACAACGCGGCAATTGGGGCCGCCCGTTGGTTCCGGGCGTTCAAGATGGCCTCGACCGCCGATGGGAGGCTTTGAATCAGGATTTGCCCGTTCACGCCTTCGCCATGCACGGTGCATTTCTTGTAGCGCCCCCCAGACTCCTCCCCATCGAGCCTGAAGACCTCGACCTCCTTCCATTGTTTGGCCCGCTCAGCCGCCAGATAAGTGCGGTTGCTTGCCGTCAGGTATGCGATAGGAACTGAAAAGGTCTTCCCGTCAGCGCCCTTCAGGGTGACCGCAGTTCTCGCAAATCCAAGGACCTCACCTTGGACGGTCTTGCCGGATTCCTCGAACGTCCAGGTGCGCATCTCCGCAACGGCAACCGCTGTTGCCGTAACCAGCAGTCCAATCACGCGAAGTCCAGTGTTCATTCGGGCAAATGCCCAACAGGCCAACTGTAACCTAAAGCCGGCCCGCCGGCTAGCCCGGCCCCCTACGCCACCGCGGCTGATAAAGTCCAGGCGGGCGCGTCCATTGCAGTGGGCGCGCCCTTCAAGTCACCCTTCCTTCGGAATTCAGGGTGCCGCACCTTGCAATGCCGGTAAGCGGCAGGTGGTTGATCAGGACGTGAACGTATTCCGTCTGCTGTAAGAGCGTGACCAAACTCCCCGTTTATCCCGCTACTTCTCCAGCTTGGCGTTCTCGATCAGCTTCATCCCGTTGCGCTCGACCACCTTGCCTGTCAGCGTGACGGTCTTCCCCGCTTGGGGCGCCAAATCCGAGTTCATCGGCTCGTGATCCCCTACGACGAGGTACAACTGATCGTCCTTCGTGAGCAACCCGACCGGTCCGCCGGACTTGATGCACTTCGACGCGCAGCCCGCGTGTTTCTCCCCCTTGGCGCCGTGGTCCAGGTAGCACATCAGATCAACCACTTCTCCGGTCACGGACTTCGCATCGTCGGCCCGAGCCAGCGTGACCGACGGCCACAGGCCCGCCGCAACGGCCAGAACCGCCCCTGCTGTCAGTATGCAATATTTCTTAATTCTCATTGTTATTTCCTTTCTCCCCTCACTCTCGCTCTAAGGTCGCGATTTGGCAACCGAAGCCAAGTGATTTGTATCGCTCCCTGGTTCTCGCGCATTGAATCTCCGCCCGGTCGTGAGGCGGGCCGGCCCGACCTCCTCGGGGCGACTTGGGCCGGTCACCTGCCTTTCTGGCGTCGCAAGTGCCGCTGCAGTTTCATGGTCTGTTCGAGGAGTGGCAAGTGCGCGAGGTCTTTGGGGCGGCCGACACATTTCTTGCTCGCGTAGATGCGTTCCAAAGGCAAAACAGCAACGCGGTGGCCCATCCAATGCAATTTCCGCGCCTTGCTGTACTCCCTTCCAAAGGAGTTCAACCCAGCAACCGAGTAAACAAAGTTGATCGTAAGGTCGCCCGGCAGCACCGCGACGGTGTTGGCTACCATTTGCGCCCCGATTTTAAGGGCGAGGTTCATCACTTGAAGGTATCGGCGGGAAGGAAGGTCTATCCACAGGTCCACGTCAAATGTGGTTACGGGGGTGCCCTGCAACACCGCCGCAGTCATCCCGATGACAACAAACCGAATCTTCTCTGCGTCGAGCGTTTCGATAAGCCGAGCGAGCGGAGAAAGTTCTGGTGCAGCCGCCACCGCTCGTCCGGCGTGGCGGCCAGGCTGCGGGCGAACAAATACTTCTCGTCTACGCTCAGGCCCCGAACATGCCGAATCTTCTTGAGCGCGCGCGCGACCTTTCGTTCCATCACTGGACATTAGGCTCTAGTGGGCAGCCCGTCGAGTTGGAAATGCGCGGGGGGATTCATCCTCCTCGCAGGAATGCTTCACCAGCGACGGGGTGCTCATAGAATGATCTGAGCAAGGTTGCAGGTCCTTGACAAGCATTCTGTTTTGTCGTCTGCTACAACGCCAATAGGCCCATGAAAAGTCACCTTTTCGACGATCTCCTCCCCGCGATGGCTGCCCTGCTCTATGCTGCGAACATGTACGGCGCCGAAAATCTCGGCCTGTTTGAGAGCCAGGGCGAGGTCGGGAAACCTGGCATAGCCGGCGCAGTCGCTTTCGATCCCGCCGCTCAGACCTACGTCGTTGCCGGAGGCGGCGCCAACATGTGGGGCACCAATGATGATTTCCACTTTGTTTGGAAGCGCCTGAGTGGCGATGTCGCCTTGGCGGCGGACATCGAAGGGCTGGGCCCGACTAACGGCGACCCCCACCGCAAGACCTGCCTGCTTATCCGACAAAGTCTCAGTCCGGATTCGGCCTACGTGGATGTCGCTGTGCATGGCAGCGGTCTAACCTCGCTGCAATGGCGCGAGCAGGCGGGCGGCCTCACGCGCGAAGTGCAGTCCAATGCCAGCGCACCCGCACGGGTCGGTCTGGAACGGCAGGGCGAGGTGTTCTTTATGACACTCGCGCCAGAGGGCGGGCGCCTCGCGAATTCGGGGGCCTACACCCGCGTCAAGCTGACCGACCCGGTGTACGCGGGTCTGGCGGTGTGCGCCCACGATGACAAGGCTCTGGGGAAAGCCAGGTTCTCCAAGGTCGAGTTGGTCCGGAAGGAGAGCCCCGCTTCCGGCAAGCCGGTCCTGCACTGCACCCTGGAAACGATTCCGGTCCGCGCGCGAGACCGCCGTGCCATGTATCATACGGTCGAGCACATCGAAGCGCCCAACTGGTCGCGCGACGGCCAGTTCTTTTTCTTCAACTCCGGCGGCCGCCTTTATCGCCTGCCGGTGGGCGGGGACAGGCCAGAGCTGATAAACACCGGTTTTGCCACCGGCTGCAACAACGATCACGGCCTTTCTCCTGACGGCGCCCGCCTGGCCATCAGTGACCAGTCGCGCGGAGGCAAGTCGCTCATTTACGTGCTGCCCGCGGCCGGCGGCGCGCCGCGGCAGGTTACGACCATCGCTCCCAGCTATTGGCACGGCTGGTCGCCCGACGGCTCGACGTTGGCGTTCTGTGGTGAACGCAACGGAGAGTTCGACATCTACACCATCCCCGCCGAGGGCGGCGAAGAGAAACGACTGACGACCGCCAAAGGATTGGATGATGGCCCGGATTACACCGCAGACGGCAGGTACATCTACTTCAACTCCGAGCGGACCGGCACCATGCAGATTTGGCGCATGAAGCCGGATGGAAGCCAGCAGGAGCAAGTCACTTCGGATGAATTCAACAACTGGTTCCCGCACCCCTCACCAGACGGGAAATGGTTGGTGTTCCTTTCGTACGAGAAGGGAGTAGTGGGCCACCCGGCCAACCAAATTGTCCGCCTGCGGCTGATGCCGTTGGCAGGGGGGAGGATCGAGGAGATGGCGAAGTTCTTTGGCGGCCAGGGCACCATCAATGTCCCTTCGTGGTCGCCGGATAGCCAGAAGCTGGCTTACGTGACCTACGAACTGCTAGCCCCTTAGACTCTCAGGTCCCGCGGAAGTAGAGGTAACCTCCGAGGATGACCAACACGACGAAAATCGAGGCCATTACTTCAACCGCACCCCAACTCTTGGCGCTCTCTGCACGGTGTTCGTCGGTGACCGTGCCGAAGCTCAGATTCTGGATCTTGCTATAATCAGGTTGGCTGGTCAGGTAACTCACCACCACCATTACCAGCGCTGAAATGATCGTGATGAGGATGCTAAAGTACTGGAAGTTGATGTTGTTTACAATCCACAGGAACGAGCCTTCGGGGTAGCCATTCTTGTACGCGGCCAGGCCCAGCGTCACGGGCGTGTCCACCAGCATGCGGAACAGCCCCACGAGGAACCCAATCACCATCGCCCACAGACAACCCTGCGCATTCAGACGTTTCCAGAACACCCCAAAGAAGAACACCACGAAGATCGGCGGCGCCAGATAACCCTGGATTGACTGCAAATAGTTGTAAAGACCGGTCGCGCCTCTGACGACCGGAATCCAGGCCATGGCTATCACGACCATCGTCGTGGTCGCGATGCGGCCCATGCGAACGATCTCATGCTGCGAGGCGCCGGGACGCAGTTTCTGGTAAATGTCCACCGTGAACAGCGTCGAGCACGCATTGAAGACGCCCGCAAGCGAGCCCATCAAGGCGGAGAGCAAGCCCGCCACCACGATGCCGCGCAGACCTGGCGGCAGCAGGTATTCGACCATCAGTGGGAAAGCGGCCTGTGCTTTGCCTGTGGCCAAGCCGGTTGCCGGGTCATAGGCTTGTTCCAGTCCGGCCACCTTCCCGCTCTTGGCCAGTGCGAAGCAGATCAAACCCGGGATGATAAACAGGTAAACCGGGAACAGCTTGAGAAACGCCGCGAAGATGCTGCCGCGCCGCGCCACCTGTTCGTTGGGAGCGCCCAGCGCGCGCTGGACGATGTACTGGTCCGTGCACCAATACCAAAGACCGATCACCGGCGCGCAAATGGCCATGCCCAGCCAGGGGAAATTGGAATTGAAGTACCAGGCCTGCCGGACGATGTGTCCGTCGGCCGCCTTTTCCAGCACCGGCGTCCAAGTGGCCTGCACCCCCGGCGGCACCATGGGCTTCCAGAGGTTGAACATGTCTGAACCGCACAGGCGCTTCAGCTCGCCCCAGCCGCCGAGCTGGATCAAGCCGTAGGCGGTTAGCAGGGCCGACCCGGTAATCAGAACGACCACCTGCACCGCATCGTTGTAGGCCACAGCGCGCATTCCTCCCAGCGCAGTATAAAGCCCCGTCAGCGCAATCACCAACACCGAGCCGATCCAGAAGCTGTCAAGCGTGAGGCTCCCGATCGTCAAATGCAGCTCCGGCAACAACGTGCTGAACACTACCCCGCCCGCGAAAATGCCGACGGCGATCTTCGACACGATGAAGGTGATGAGGGAGACGATGGAGAGGACATACCGCGAATGGGTCGAGAACCGGCGCTCGAGGAATTCCGGCATGGTGAAAACCAGCGACCGCGCGTAAAACGGCACGAACACCCAGGCCAGCACGAGCAGGCACCAGGCGTGGAATTCGTAATGGGCCATGGCCACACCGTCCTTCGCGCCGGAGCCGGCGAGGCCGACAATATGCTCGGAACCGATGTTGGAAGCGAAGATCGAAGCGCCAATGATCCACCAGCTTAGGTTGCGCCCTGCCAGGAAGTAATCGGCGGCCGTATCTTTGCGCCTCTTGACCACCCACCAGGCGACAAAGAACAAAATCCCAAAGTAGAAGGCGATGGCGAGCCAGTCGAGAGTGCTAAGGGTCGTGCCGCCGGGCTGTGCGACGGCAAAGAAAAGGTTGAGGTTATTCATGAGCTTCTTCTCCGATGAGAGTTCATATACGATTGTGTGATTGCAAGTCTGGAGTTTCTGCTTTGTGCTTTTTGCTTTCTGCTTCCGCTTGGTGGTGGCTTTGGACGACTTTTCCCCGCTTTTCCGCATTCCGCACTAAGCATCCGCCCCAGGGTGTTCACCATAAGCCTTCCGAATACAACTCCCCTCCCGGGCCTCCGTCGGGGTGGTCTGGGGGCACCCTGGACATACCCTGGACATGTCCAATACCCATAGAACCCCCTCAAACCCCCGTTTTCGATCAGCCAAGCTTATCCAAGTCGCTTTTCAGCGGCATTTCCGCGGCGGAACGATTCAGGTCCGGGGCAGACCGCCGGCAGGGATCGGCCCCGCCGCCACGGCTTCCCGGTTCGTCAGGTTGCGGCTCCGTTCGAGGCACACCGATCTGCCCGGCTCCCCGGGACCTTGAACAGCAGCCTGTTGGGACTCAGTTGCGGCCCAGGCTCAAGCCGCTTCGGCTCGAACTCGTAAGCCCCACTGGTCAACGCGGGCGATGCCCTTTCTGTTGCCGTCCCGCCCGCAGAGGGCCTCTCTTTGCGTCCCTTGCTGCCTTCTGCTCCGAGCTCATAGCGCCGCTTCAGTTTCCAACGCCCACGCGGCAAAAGAACGGCCCGGCACAAGTGGCGTTGGTGTCGGCGTAGGTGGTGGTGCCAACTGAAGCGTTCGCTTGCTTAATGTTCGCTTCCAGCCTCCGTTCCTGGTCCTCAACTTATTGAGTCGGGTCGGCGTGCGGCGCGGTAGGCCGCTTGGTATTTGGCGATTGCTTCGCGGTGCGCGGCGCGGTATCTGGCGAATTTGTCTCGGTGCGCTGCGTAGTAGGCCGCTTGGTGTTTGGCGATTGCTTGGCGGTGCGCGGCGCGGTAGGCCGCTTGGTATTTGGCCATCGCTTGGCGGTGCGCGGCGCGGTAGGCCGCTTGATATTTGGCCATGGCTTGGCGGTGCGCGGCGCGGTATCTGGCGATTTTCTCTCGGTGCGTTGCATAGTAGGCCGCTTGGTATTGGGCGATTGCCTGGCGGTGCGGGGCGCGGTAAGCCCACTCGGATTTGGACAAAGGCGCTAGCGCCTTCACGATTCTGTTCCTCAACCGCGACAGGCCGTGAGGAGCGCACTTTGATACCCTAGCCATAGTCGTTCCTCGCAACGCACTCTTTGATACCCTAGCCATAGTCGTTCCTCGCAACGCACTCTGGCCGCAAAAAGTATGGACGTATTTCCCGGGGCTTGAGTTCGCCGGTTTGGGCTGCGCCAATTCCGCTTGGTTTGGAAGAGGGAATGACGGGACAAGCAATACCCGTCCGGCGGGCATTGCCGTTCGACGAGGGGCCAACTAGCGTCCATCCGGACCGAAGGCGACGGCAATGACAATCCCTGCGGACGTTTTCGCGAGGTGCTCTTCTCTCGCGCCGGTTTGAATATCGAACCCAGTTATGCCATCGAGGCCATCGCCGGGCGCCAGGTGCCTGCCTTCCGGGCAGAATGCGCGCAACGCCCGCTCCGAGCGGCTTTCGGATTCCCTTTCCCCTCATGGTAGATTATCGCGGTTCCATCTACTTAGATAAACCGCATTGGTGCCGAGAAGGACGTTCGTTTTCACACCCTCGACGTGCGTATCGGCCAGAAGCATGTTGAACACCCTCAAATGCGTCGCCATCTCGACTGTCGCATCCTCGGCCGCAAAACCGTTATAGTCGGCCGCGCCACCCAAGCTTATCGTTCCGCCCGTCCCCCATGGGCCGGTCGCGAGCGGGGCGTCGCCAAACACATACAGGTCGGCAGGAGCCTTTACGTCGTTTTCGCGAATCGGTTGCCCGATAGGCTGACCCGCGTTCATGCTAAAACCGAGCCCCCGGCCGTCCAACCAGCTCGAGCCAGGCGCAGGGTCGCCGCGGCCCGTGGCGTTGTAGGCATAACTGCCACAGGGCGCATAAACCGCTGTCAGTTGACCTCCACTATTGACCGCAGTCCCTCCTTCATAAACGATGCCTCGGTAGGCGACGCACTTGAAGACGCCGTCCCCCCATTTCCCGTTCGGGATCTCCGTGTCTAAAGCGTCAAACCAATACGAGATGCCCCTGGGATTGGCCGCATGCAGGTTCGCCACATACGGATAAACACCTGCGCAATCATCGAGGTACATTCGGAGCGCAACTCCCAACTCGCACAAGTTGCTCTTGCAGGCCATCAATTGCGATTCCCGCCGCGCCACTGACAACGCCGCTGATAGTAGCGCCGCCAGGACGGAGATGATAGCGATGACGACTAGGAGCTCGATCAATGTGAACCCTGACCCAACGCAAGGGCCTGCTGTTCTTTGACACGGAACGTCTCGTTCCCAGCCACACGCCACTACACCGCCGCTGGCATGAGCTCTTATCCTGTCCGTAATCATTTTTCTGTTCCTTTCTACTTCCGCCACCGTTCGTCGGTGGCGAAATCTGCCGGCGCCAGACAACACTTCATGCGCGAGGGAGCGACTCTCCCTTTTTCAGAAGTGAATGTTTTGGGCAACCTGAAGCGAGGCGACGAACCTCGATCCCAAATCCAAAATCAGACTGCCAGCTCTATTCCACCATGACCTCTCTCAGCTTGGGTCCAATTCGTTCATGATCGGTCAGCAACCATCGTCGTTCTACTAAAGACTACGCCAGTTCGCGCTCAAACCCGACAGGGCCGACAACTTTTAGCTCTCTTCTCAGATGAAACGGTCAGATTGCTCAGGGTTATTGCGTTTTCCCTTCCGTCTTTTTCTCCGCCGCCTCAATCTCCGCCCACGAGGCGGCGCGCCAGGTGTGAAGGCTCTGTTCACCCGCCATCACGAGCATGTTGCCGTCGGCAGAAAAAGCCAGCGCCGTAGGATATTCGGGGGGTGGTAGTTTCAAAAGGGCAACCTGCTGGTGCGTAGCCGGGTCCCACAATCGGACTGGCGAGCCGCCGGCAGCCAATCGCCGCCCGTCGAGCGACAAGGCGAGGGCAGTATACCACAGTCTCTCCCCCCGCAGAGTCACTAGTTCTTTCTGGGTTTTGAGCTCCCACAGCTTCACGTCCTGGCAGATATCGGCAGTCGCGGCGGTCCTGCCGTCGGGCAGTAAAACTGCGCCGCAGATCAGTCCTTTGGCCCCCTCCAGAAGTCCCAACCGCCTGCCCGTGGCGGTGTCAAAGATCTCAGCGGTATTGTCTTCGTAGCTCGCACATAACGCCGCACCGTCGGCAGAAAAGGTGAATGAAGAGGGACGATCCATCAGGTTCGCAAGGTGCGCCATTTCACTCAGCACGCGTTTCCTGGCGATTTCCCAAACTCGGAATTTGTGGTCGGCAGTTGCCACAGCGAGCTTTTTCCCATCCAGGGAAAAGGCGAGCGCCTTAACCGCTGCGTCTCGTGGTCTGAAGTTGGCTATCTCGCGCCATGTCGAGGTTTCGACCAGGCGGATGGCTCCATCCGGCTCCCCAAGGGCGATCCACTTGCCCTGCGGGGACAGGGCCAGAGGGGTCTGATCGGCTATGTCCAGCGGGAAATGTGTCGTTGCCCTGAAGCTAGCGGTTTCCCACAGTTCCACCGTCCTGTCGGCGTACACCGCCAGGAATGCCGTGCCATCTGGAGAAAGCAGACCGGCGCCGCCAGGCCCCTCCCCTCGGAGCGTCTGGCGCAAGGTTTGCGAGGTCTGTTCTTGAGGCTTGGGGGTCGTGCTCCAGAGCGTGACAATCCCGTCTTTCTTTGTGCCGGTCGCCACCGTGCGGCCATCGGGAGCTATCGCAATGGCATGGACTTCGTTTAGATGCCCGTGCAGCGTGGTGCCTTGGCCGGTGGCGATATCCCAAAGGATGGCACTGTGATCGGCGCTCGCGGAGGCCAACATCTTGCCGTCGGAGGAGAACGCCATGGCGGGGATCCAGGCTGAATGGCCGGTGAGCGTGCGAGTTTCCCGCGCCGTGGCAAGGTCCCAAAGCTCAATCGTCCCGTCCCCGCAACCCACGGCCAAGGTCTTGCCGTCGAAAGAGAACGCCAGCGAACCCACCCAAGCGATATGGTTCGTCAAGAGGAGAATCTGTTCTCCCCGACTAAGGTCCCGCAAACGAACATCTTCATCCAATCCAGCGGCGAGTATTTTGCCGTTCGGGGAAAAGGCCAGGCACGATGGCAGCCGCGCGGCCTCGAGGACACTCACTCTGGTTCCCCGAACGACGTCCCAAAGAGACACAGTTCCGGTCCCTTCTTCGCCTAAAGCGAGCATCTCGCCACCCGGAGAAAACGCGGCGCGTTGGTGCCATGCGGCGACGACTATGTTGCCAACTGCAACCCGCCTGAGCTCGCGGCGCGTCCCAACGTCCCATAGACGCAGGTTCCCGTCCGCGCAAGCCGTCGCCAATCTGTTCCCGTCGGTAGAAAACGCCGCTGCTAATACCACGCCCTCGTGCGGCAGCACGGCGGTTTCGCGCTGGACAGTCATATCCCACAGCTTGACGGTTTGGTCCTCACTGCAAGTGGCCAAGACATCTCCCTTTGGTGAGAAAACGGCATCAACCACCGTATTGGAATGGGAGCCAAGCCTCAGTAATTCGTCGCTGCGGCAGATCTTCCAAAGATAGCGCCACTCCCAGCCGCGCAGGTCCGCCTGCCCCGGCTGGGGGCGCTGAAGGTCGAGCAAACTCAACGCATAGCCGATGTTCTTTTCCTCGACGGCTTGCAGAGCCAGATTCATGTGGGCCGCGTAGAGGTTTTGGCGGGCTTCAGCTTCGCGCCTTTCCGCTCTCTGGCGCTCCTGCTTTTCGGCATTCCTGGCCCGGCTGGCCAGAATTGCCTGCCAACTGCTGACGCCCGTTCCCACAACCAATGCCCCCGCCACCACCGCCGCTGCCGTAAACGCCAGCTTATTGCGTCGCCATGCCTTCTGGAATCGGTAAACCGCGCTCGGCGGCCGGGCCACCACCGGTTCGTTGTTGAGATGCCGCTTGAGGTCGGCGGCCAGCCCATTGGCCGTCTCGTAACGCCGCGCCCGGTCCTTCTCCAGGCATTTCATCACAATCCAATCCAGGTCGTCGGCGAATACCCGGCCCAGAGCCACTTCGCTGGCCGCGCGGTTCCGGGCCACCAGGCTCCGCTGCTCGCCTTGGAGCGTGCTCAGTCGCGTGGAAGGCCGTTCCGGTTCCTCCTCCAGGATGATCCGCTGCATCTCCTGGTAGCTCGCGCTGCGCAACCGCTTCTCCGGGAAGGGCGTCGTCCCGGTCAGCAATTCGTAGAGCAGCACCCCCAGACCGTAGATGTCGCTGCGCGTGTCCACATCCAGAGGACTCATCTCGGCTTGCTCCGGACTCATGTAGGCCGGCGTGCCAATCATCGTGGCGTAGTTCGTGAAGACCGTCTTCTCGGTCAGTTTCTGCTGGGTGGCTTTGGCCACGCCGAAGTCAATCACCATGGGCATGGGCACCCCGCCGTCCAGTGTGACCAGGATGTTGGTGGGCTTGAGGTCCCGGTGAATGATCCCCTTCTGGTGCGCGCTTTGGATGGCCTGGCAGACGACAATGAAAAGCTTGATCCGCTCCCGGGCCGGCAAGCGGTTCCGGTCGCAAAACTCGGTGATGGGCAGGCCCTGGACCAGTTCCATCACGAAGTAAGGCCGTCCGGTGTCGGTCGCCCCGCCATCGAGCACCTTGGCGATGTTGGGGTGGTCCATGAGGGCCAGGGCCTGGCGCTCGGCCTCGAAGCGGGCCACCACCTGTTTGGTGTCCATGCCCAGCTTGATGATCTTGAGGGCGACGCGGCGGCGGACCGGTTCCTCCTGTTGGGCCATATACACCACGCCCATGCCGCCCTCGCCGATCTTTTCCAGCAGCTTGTAGCGGCCGATGACGGTGCCAGGTCCCTCCAGCTTGGTCTCCGCAACACGAATTGAGCCTTCCAAATCGAGCTGGGCGTCTTCCTCCCTTGCCTCGGCGCCGGATTCCAAGAACTCCTGTGCGCGGGCATCGTCCCTTAGCATCGTTTCCACGCGCTGCCGCAATTGTTCATCGCTTCCGCAAGCCGCCGCCAGGTATTCCGCCCGGCCCGCCGGCGACGCCAATTGCCGAGCCCGGTCGAAAATGGCTTCAAGAGGGTGTTAGGAAATTCGCCATAAGTGCCTATCCTGGAATGAGATCCTCTCGGAAAATCACACTCCCTCCGTCGGCCTTGGGACCCGGCGTAGAAACGGTATGGGGAAAACCATCGAAAACAGCAGCGGACCCTGCTTTTGTGCGCTTCCGCAAAATAAGGGAAAAGGCATCGCCATTTTCCTGGATTCTCCGAAACACGCGTTTTGCCCAATGGAATCAAGGGTCTGCATTTTGAATTTCCTAACACCCTCTTCAAGCTTGTCGAGTTGCGGATTCATAGCCTATTCATGGCAACGGTCTAATTGAGTGAACGATTTTCCGGCGCGAAAACGGTCAGCTCCTTGCGCCTTTTTTCACGGAACGACACCGAACCCGCCATCGGGCTTGAGACCTGGGCCGGCTACCTCAATGACTGAACGGCCTGATAAAGCCACACCCGAGCGAAATCCCAATGCCGGCGCACGGTCTTTTCCGACAGGTTGAGCACTTGCGCCGATTCGGCGTGAGTCAAGCCGACGAAGTAGCGGAGCTTGACCACCTCCGCCCGGAGCGGATCTTCAAGCGCCAGCTTCTCCAGCGCTTCATTGACCAGCAGCAGTTTGTCATCCGCGGCGGCGGCGGCGATGTCGAGTTGGTCCACATCGAGGCGTTGGTGTCGCCCACCATGTTTGGCGCACTGCTTGCGCCGGGCAGCGTCCACCAGGATGTGCCGCATCGCCTCGGCGGCAGCGGCAAAGAAATGGTGCCGATCGGCCCAATCCTGGCGGTCTGCGCCCACCAGTCGCAGATAGGCTTCATGCACGAGCGCAGTGGCCTGGAGCGTCTGCCCAGGCGGCTGCCGGGCCATCTTGGCCGCAGCCAGGCGGCGCAGTTCCTCATAAACCATCGGCAGCAGCTTCTCCGCCGCGTGTTCCTCCCCCGTGCCCACCGCCTGGAGGACTTGCGTCACCGGTTCCGTTGATTCGCCCATGTGTCAGCCTCCCGGCCTTGGTCCGAGGAACGCTGCGTTCCAAATATTAGGCTGGGGAACTCTGGTCATTATACACCAGAATCTTCCAAACTGCAACTCGTGCCTGCCTGGCACCCCTCCCGGGGGCGCATCCAAACCCAGTCAACGGCTTGAGCTTGCCATCGTCCCGGACCGTGGATATATAAGCAATTAAGTCTGAAGCCATTTATGCGTTATCGCCCCATCAATCCGCAATTGTTCACTGACAACCGCGCGAACCTGGCGCAACTGCTGCTCCCCAATTCGCTGGCGTTGGTGAATGCCAACGACCGCGTGCAGCCCAGCGCCGACAGCACGCTGCCCCTGCGCCAGAACTCCGACCTCTTCTACCTCACCGGCATTGAACAGGAAGAAACCATCCTCCTGCTCTACCCGGAGGCGCACGACGAGAAGCTGCGGGAAATCCTCTTTATGCGCCAGCCCAACGAGTTGCTCGCGACCTGGGAAGGCCACAAGCTAACCAAGGAGGAGGCGAAAAAGATCTCCGGCATCACGCGCGTCGAGTGGCTGTCGGAGTTCCGCCCGTTGTTTCATCGCCTGATGTGCGAGTGCGAGCACGTCTATCTCAACGCGAACGAACACAGCCGCGCCGTCATCGAGGTTGAATCCCGCGACGCGCGGTTCATCCGTGACACTCAGGCGCGCTATCCGCTCCATGATTACCAGCGGCTGGCGCGGCTGCTGCACCGGCTGCGCAGCACGAAGTCGAAGCTGGAGATCGAACTGCTCCAACAGGCTTGTGCCATTACGCGGGCCGGCTTCCTCCGGGTCTGCCGCTTCGTCCGGCCCGGGGTGACCGAGACCGAAGTCGAGGCCGAGTTTGCGCGCGAGTTCATCCAGCGAGGCGGCAATTTTGCCTATCCTCCCATCATTGCCAGCGGCAAGAATGCCTGTGTCCTGCACTACGTCGAGAATGATCAAACCTGCCGCTCGGGCGACTTGCTCCTGCTGGATGTCGCCGCCGGTTACGCCAATTACAATGCCGACCTGACCCGCACCATCCCTGTGAACGGCCGCTTCACCCGGCGGCAGCGCCAGGTGTACGACGCGGTCCTGCGCGTCTTGCGAGCCGTCAGCCAGGCCGCCACGCCGGGCAAGTTCCCCCGGCAATGGCAGAAGGAGGCCGAGGCGCTGGTCGAAAAGGAACTGGTTGACCTTGGCCTGCTTAAGCCGGCGGAGATACGGAAGCAAGACCCGGACAAGCCCGCCCTCAAGAAGTATTTCATGCACGGCGTCGGCCACCCGCTCGGGCTGGACGTCCACGATGTCAGCCTGATCACGGGACCCATCCAGCCTGGCTGGGTGCTCACGGTCGAGCCGGGGATCTACATCCCGGCGGAGGGGCTGGCCGTGCGCCTGGAAAACGATGTTCTCGTGCAAGAAGGCGGCAACGTGGATCTCCTGGCCGATGTGCCGATTGAGGCCGGGGAAATCGAGGCCCTGATGAAACCGCGCGGGCAGAAATGAAGCAAGGAATCTGCGGGCCGCGCCGCTTCCTGGAGGCAGGTTGGGGTTCAGTGCACCGCCCCCGTATCGAATTCAAGGAACTCCGCCTTCCAAACGCAGGAGCTACGATTGGCCAGGCGCGCGCCTTTCGAACTTGAAATAGAGCCAATTGCCGGTAGGGATCAGCACGGCAGCGGTGACTAGTCCGGCAAGGACATCCACGACGTAGTGGTAGCGGCAATATACCGTCGAGAAGCAAAGCAGGACGGCGACGGCCAAGTGGAGGTAGCGGATGGGCCGCAGATAGCGGAACGAGAAGAACACCGTGCACAGGGCCACCGCGACGTGGCTGCTGGGAAAGGCCGCGCCCGGGGCCTCAAATACGCGATATATCCACTTCATGAGGTGAAAGAAGACACCTGCCTGAACGGCATCAGGATAAGCGTCTGTCACGGCTAGTTGCTGAGTTGCCGCCGGCAGCATATAGCCGTCCACCTGTCGAAAGAATGCCCGGGACCCGATCACAGGCAAAGCGATGTAAATGAGATAACAGACGTAAAACAGGAAGGAAACGACGGATACGTAGTGGAAGAATTGCTGGCGGCTGCGCAGGAACAGGGCGATTCCCACCCCGCTGATCATGATGTAATAGGAGAAATAGGAGATGTAAAACAGTTCGCTGGCGGCCAGCCAGGGGAGCTTCTCCATGAACAGGACGCTGGGCTGGCAACCGAACAACCGCTGCTCCCATTGGGCCACGAGGGGATCAAGGTACTCTCCGAAAAACATGCGGTTCAACGAGCCGGTCTCGACGAAGAACGCCGCGTAGAGGAGCACCGGGTAGAAGTGGCGGAGCAATTCGAGCAGCCTGACTCCCTTGCGCCGGGCATGGATTTGGATGAGCCAGTGGACCAATGTCAGCCCGACCGCATGCGCGGCCAGCAATCGCGGCCAGGACGGGACGGTGCTGTTGTGGAAGAACAGGATTAGCAGCCCAACCAGCCCTATGTAGGCTTGGGTGGCGTAATCCACGAAGGTGTAGTTCTTCACAGCCAACCATGCTCCCGATACCAGCCCAACGTCTCGGCTATCCCCTGCTTGAGCGCGGTGGGGCAGGTGCAACCCGTCTCGCTCTCCAACCGCGCCGCGTCGCATACCCAGCCCGGCGCGCGCAACTCGGCGAACTTCTGGAGGCTCAGGACGTTAGGCCTGCCTCTCAAGCGAGAGGCCAGTTCCTGGGCTAAGCAGATCGGCCACAACAGTGCAGCGGGCAGCGGCAAAGGCAGTGTCCAGACCTTCATCTGCGCGGCAATCTCCTCCGCCACTACCCGCGCCGTTACAACCTCCCGGGCGGCGACAAAATAGGTCTTCCCCGCTGCCGCTGGGTGCATAAGGCACGTTACGACTGCTTCCGCCAGGTCTTTCACAAAAACCATGCTCAAGGCCTGTGCTCCGCCTGGCCTTGGCAACAAATGATTCTTCACCGCCCGGAACAACCGTAGGAACTCCGCGTCGCGCGGGCCATAAACCGCAGGGGGCCGCAAAATGACATATTCGGCGCGGCAGTGGTTTCTCACCTCCAGTTCGCCGGCCAGCTTGCTTTTGCCATATTCGGAAACCGGCTGGGGCGAATCGTCCTCGCGTGCGGGCCTATCCCGCGGGGCGGGCCCTGCTGCGGCGAGGCTCGAAATGTGCACAAACCGCTGCACCCGACCCACTTGCCCGTTGACCGCCGAGACGAGGTTGCGCGTCCCCGCTTGGTTAACCTCGTAAAACCCCGTAGTCCGAACAGCCTTGGTCGCCCCGGCGCAGTGGATGACGTGCGTGATGTCCGCGATTGCCTGGGTGAGACTGTCCGGGTCGCCGATCGAGCCGGGCCGGAATTCAACCTCGGGCAAATGGGGCGAGATAAACCGCCGATTGCTGCTGGGCCGGAGCAGGAGGGCGGTGTCTAAACCCCGTCGGCGGAGGCTATCGAGAATGTGGCTGCCGACAAATCCGCTCGCTCCTGTGAGCAAGATCTTCAATCAGATCAGGCCCAGTTCCTTGCCCACCTTGCCCAGCTTCTCCAGGGCGAAATCAACCTGCTTGTCCGTATGCGTCGCCATGAGGCTAATGCGGATCAGTTCATTTCCGGGTGCCACTGCGGGGGAGACGACCGGGTTGACGAACAAACCCTCTTCGTGCAACCGCTTGCACATCTTGAAAGCCAGCGTCAGGTCCCGGCAATAGACTGGCAGAATCGGCGTTTCCGAGTCCCCCAGGTTGAATCCAAGGTCGCTTAGGCCTTGCTTCATCCGGTGAGTGTTCCGCCAGAGCTGGGCGATGCGTTCCGGCTCTCGCTGCATGATCTGCAGCGCGGCCAGCACGGCGGCGGCGTTGGCCGGGCTCATGCTGGCGCTGAAAATCAGGGGCCGGGAATGGTGTTTCAGGTAATCAATCGTTTCGGCATCCGAGCCGATGAACCCGCCCAGGCTAGCCAGGGATTTGCTGAAAGTACCCATGATGAGGTGGACCTGGTCAGTCAATCCAAAATGACTGGCCGTGCCGGCCCCATTCTGGCCCAAAACGCCGATTGCGTGGGCGTCATCCACCATGATAGCCGCGCCGTGGTCGTGTGCGATACGGCACAGTTCCGGCAACTGGATCACGTCGCCTTCCATGCTGAAGACGCCATCTACGACGATGAGCTTCCCGGCTTCGGCCTCGACTTTCTGGATGCGGCTTTCCAGGGCAGCCATGTCTTTGTGGGCAAAGCGCAGGAACTTGCCCTGGGAGAGCAGGCAGCCTTCGACAATGCTGGCGTGATTGCTCTTGTCGCCAAAGACGTATTCCCCTTTGCCCACCAGCGCGCTGATGACGCCGAGGTTGACCTGGAAGCCGGTGCTGTAGAGCAGGACAGCTTCCTTGTTAACCAGCTTAGCCAGAGCCTGTTCCAGCTCCAAGTGGATGTCCAGGGTGCCGTTAAGGAAACGCGAGCCGGCGCAGCCGGTGCCGTATCTTTCCACTGCCGCCTGGGCCGCGGCCTTGATCTTAGGGTGGTTGGTCAGGCCCAGGTAGCTGTTGGACCCGAGCATGAGGACCCGCTTGCCCTCTATGGTGACCTCGGTGTCCTGCGCGGAGGAGATCGTGCGGAAATACGGGTACAACCCCGCCTGCCGCAATTGGTTGGCGGTTTTAAAATTCCGGGCCTTGTCCAGCAACGTGCACTGCTGAAGAGCGGCCAAGCCTTTCCGGCGCACCGGCCGGTTGTTAACCTCGCGGGCGGCGGTCGGCCGGGGCAAGGGATAGGGTTGAGGCTGGTCGGCCCGGCTTTCTTCCAGAGTGGGGGTCTTTTCGTGGTAAATCATAAACAGGCAAGGCGTTGTGAAGCGAAGTCAACTCAGGCGTTGACCCGCCGCTTCGTTGTCATAAACCATAGCCAGCAGCTTGTTACAAACTCACCGTCTCTTCTCATATCTTCAAGAACCGGACAACCGCGCAGCAAACCCTTTCGACCTTTCTCCAGTCCCCCTTTTACCCTTTCTCACTCTGCTGGCAAGCATTAAATGCAGGCGTTTGGGCGGTGCGAAACGTCCTGCCCCGGAGGCAAAGACCCCTTTAACCTCTCGCTCGTTGATTAGTTAAGCAAGGGTCGTGCGCTTTGGCAGTCGAATTCAGCAATTCAGGCGCGCTGAGTCTGCCGCATTGCGATGCGAATGCGATTATGATTCCATGCCGGGGAATCACGGATCAATTCAGGAACCGCCTATGCATCACGAGAGCCTGTTGCTCAACTTGGCCGTGTGCCTTGCCGCCGCGCTGGTGTGCGGCTGGCTGGCGGCGCGCTTTCGGTTCTCCCCCATTGTAGGCTACCTGGTGGCAGGCATCATTTGCGGCCCCTTCACCCCCGGCTTTGTCGCCGAGCCGGACATCGCCGAAGAGTTGGCGGACATCGGGGTCATCTTGCTGATGTTCGGCGTGGGGTTGCATTTCAAGTTCCACGAGTTGCTGGCGGTACGCCACGTTGCCCTGCCCGGCGCGGTGGTCCAGAGCCTGGTCGCTACCGCGGTCGTGATGGGAGCCAGCCACCTCGTGGGGTTAACCTGGTGGCAGGGCCTGGTGGTGGGGCTGGCGTTCTCTGTCGCCAGCACCGCCGTGCTCGCCCGCATGTTGGCCGACTATCACCAACTCTCCACGTCGGCGGGCCAACTGGCGATGGGGTGGCTGGTGGTGGAGGACATCTTTACGGTAGTGGTGCTGATCGTGCTCCCGCTGCTGGCGGGGCCGCAGGGCGCCGACGGCGGCTGGCCTGTCGTGGCGAAGGAACTGGGCCTCGGTCTGGGCAAGTTCGCGCTGCTCGTTGGGCTCGTGGCCATTTTAGGCATGAGACTGGCGCCTTGGCTGCTGGACAAGGCCGCCCACTCCGCCGAGATCTTCAACCTCACCGTGCCGGTTGTCGCGCTCGGGACCGCCTGGGCTGCGTCGGCGTTCTTCGGCGTCTCGCTGGCCCTCGGTTCGTTCCTGGCTGGCGTGGTCGCGGGCCAATCACCGCTAGTCGAGCGGGTGGAGCGGACCGTCCAACCGCTGCGCGACCCCTTTGCCGCGCTGTTCTTTCTCTCCATCGGCATGTTGGTTGACCCGCAATACGTCATCACCCACCCCGTCCGCCTGCTGTTCGCCCTGGCCGTCATTCTGTTGGTCAAACCGCTCACGGCCTTCGTGCTCGTGCGGTTGTTCCGCCGCCCCCTGCACACGGCGCTGGTGGTGGCCATTGGACTCGCGCAGGTCGGGGAATTCTCGTTCATCCTCATCCGCGAGGGCCACGAACTGAAGCTGCTGCCCGCTGAGGTCAGCCACCAACTCGTGGCCGCGGCCATGATTTCCATCATGCTCAACCCATTCCTGTTCCGCAACCTGCACCCTATCGAGGGCTACCTGCGCAAGCTGCCCCGGTGGCAGAACGCCTGATTCCTCAAACCCGGCCTCACCCGCGCGTCGCTGAGTACATGCGGGCGCGCAAGACGCGAGGTCTTATCACTCGGAGCGCCCGCTCAGCGAGCCTGTCAACCAGCCGTGTGGTCTGACGCCGGCGGAGACTGAACTGCTGTGGCAAGCCGCCCCCGCGGGCACACACTCACCCAGGAGTCACGACCGGTTCACGGCACTGAGCACCGCACGCACGGAGGCGAGTTCGATATTGGTGTCCACCCCGGCGCCCCACCGGGTGCGGCCATCGGCGTATCGGATCTGGATGTAGGCAATGGCCGCCGCCTCCTCGCCGGCGCTCAGGGCGTGCTCGCTATAATTCACGATCTCGAAGCGTGGCACGCCGGTAGTGCTAAACCCGTGGACCAGCGCCGCCAGCGGGCCGTTGCCTTCCCCGGCAATCTCGACCGGCTTGCTGTCGTGGAGCAGGCGCGCGCGGCAGCGGACCATGCCGTTGCGGCTCTCGGTCTCGAAGCCCTGGAGCTGCCACGGCGCGGTCCGTTCGATGTACTCGCGCCAGAACATGCCCTTCAACTCCGCCCCGCTCACCTCGCGGCCGAGGCGGTCCACTTCCTCGTTGGCGATTGGGCCGAACTCGCGCTGCATTTCCTTGGGCAGCTCGATGCCGTATTCATTTTCCAGCAGGTAGGCGACACCGCCCTTGCCGGACTGGCTGTTGACGCGGATGACCTCGCGGTAGCGCCGGCCAATGTCCGTCGGGTCAATCGTCAGGTAAGGCACGTCCCAATGCTGCTGGCGGCCGGTGCCCCACTCGGCCAACCCCTTCTTGATCGCGTCCTGATGCGAGCCGCTGAACGCGGTGAAGACCAACTCGCCGGCATACGGGTGGCGCGGCGGCACCGTCATGCCCGTGCATCGCTCATAGACCTCGCAGATGCTATTGAGATCTGTGAAGTCGAGCTTTGGGTCAATGCCGTGCATGTAGAGATTGAGCGCGACAGTCACGATGTCGAGGTTGCCGGTGCGTTCGCCGTTGCCAAAGAGGGTGCCCTCGACGCGGTCCGCGCCGGCGAGCAGGCCCAATTCCGTCGCCGCCACTCCGGTGCAGCGGTCGTTGTGCGTGTGCAGGCTGACGATGAGCGAGCCGCGGTCCTTGATGTTGCGGCAAATCCACTCGATCTGATCCGCATAGACGTTGGGCGTGGCCACCTCGACCGTGTCGGGCAGGTTCAGAATCATCTTGTGCTGAGCGGTGGGCGTCCAGACACCCATGACCGCCTCGGAGGCCTCCTTGGCAAACTCGACTTCGGTTGCGCTGAAGCTCTCGGGCGAATACTGGAGCCGAACTTCGGTTCCCTTGAGCCGGGGCAGGCGCTCCTCAATCCACTCCGCGCCGCGCACCGCCACGCGGATGATTTCCTCCTTCGACATGCCGAACACCACCCGGCGCTGCGCCGGGGAAGTCGAGTTGTAAAGGTGAATGATCGCCTTCTTCGCGCCGACCAGCGACTCGAACGTGCGCTCGATAAGCTCTTCGCGCGCCTGCACCAGCACCTGGAGCCACACATCCTCCGGCACGCGCTGTTCCTCGATCAACCGGCGATTGAACGTGAACTCCGTATTCGAGGCTGAGGGGAATCCGACTTCAATTTCCTTGAAGCCGCACTTCACCAGCATCTGGAACAGTTCGAGCTTCTGGCCCACGTTCATCGGAATGGCCAACGCCTGGTTGCCATCCCGGAGGTCCACGCTGCACCACATCGGCGCGCGCTTCAGGGCGCGGCTCGGCCACTGGCGGTCGGGCAGGTTGACCGGCGGGAACGGACGATATTTGGCAGACGGATCTTTAAGCATGGTTGTCTCGCTTTCTTGTTAACACCGCCGGACGGTCGTGGGAAATAGAAAACCCCACCGCCGGCTGCGGCAGTGGGGTTCAGAAAACCTTCGTGAAAGGCTACAACCCGACTGCCGCGCGGCACAGCAGCAGCGCGCTCGTAAGCAGCAGGTTCAATTTGCCAATCACAAGGCTAATATAGCAAACCCGCCCGAAACGGGCAAGCAGTATTTGCCACCTACGATTTGCCATCCGCGAAACTGCGACCGGAAGCGTCTAACCTGGCACAGCCAGAACCAAAGCCGGCTAGCGACAACCGCGGAATAAAAGCCATCCGCCGAAACCGGACACATACGCAGCCGGATTCTCCCGCGCATTCCGCGTATTCCGCGGTTTAGAAACTGCACCCATTTTGGATTCAATTTCGCCAGGACAAAGCGAACGGCAAAGCCGACAGGCGGAATCGGCTGGAATCAGCTCATCGCCGAGCTGTCGGCGCGCTGTGGAAATACCGCTGTGCCGCCTTTAACCGGAACCACTCAGCGCTAGGGGAGCGCGCCCGTGGCGGGCGCGGTGGCTGGCGCCCTCGCCAGACACGTTCAGGGGCGGTCGAGACAGCCGGCTTAGCGCGGCCGAACGGCATAAGCCGGCAACATGCCGGCGCTCCGGGGTGTCGGGAGCACACAGCCGGGGTAGCGGCACAGGCCGATCACTATGACGATGCTTTGGAAGAGACTGCGAGGAGCCCTAGCGCTGCTCCGGAGGGTATCCGATGGGTATCCGGTGGGTATCCGGTGGGTATCTCGGGCATTGGACGGCCAGTCACGGGCCGTTACTGGCGTTGCCCGGACCGGCTGCACGCTGTTCGGCGGCGGGCCTTCCGGCCGTTCAGGAGCAAGGGCCTTGCCACCGAGATGGGCCTTCAATGCCATAGACCGCGCCCAATATAGCGCCGCCAGCAATAGGATGCGAGCCAAGACTCGTCACTTGAGCCAGGAAATGGGCTGGCGTTTGCAGGGCTGCCGGATAGCCTGTTCCGCAGTATATGACGCAGCGGTTTAACTCCATCGAATCCGTGGTGGCCGACTTGCGGCGGGGCAAGATGGTGATCGTGGTGGATGACGCCGACCGTGAGAACGAAGGCGACCTCATCCTGGCGGGCCAATTCGTGACGTCGGCGGCTGTGAATTTCATGGCCAAGCACGGGCGCGGGCTGATCTGCGTGCCGACGACTTCCGAGCGGTTGCAGCAGTTGGGGATCGAGCGGATGGTGCAGCAGAACCGGGACAGCTTCAGGACGGACTTCCAAGTGAGCGTGGATGCGGCGCGCGGGATTACGACCGGCATCAGCGCGGCAGACCGGGCGGAAACGATTCGGATCATGGCGCAGCCGACGGCGGTGCCGGATGACCTGGTGCAGCCAGGACACGTGTTTCCGCTACGGGCGCGGCCGGGCGGTGTGCTGCGACGCGCGGGCCATACCGAGGCGGCGGTGGACCTGGCGCAACTGGCGGGCTGCCGGCCCATCGGGGTCATCTGCGAGATCATGAACGACGACGGCTCGATGGCGCGGCTGCCGGGGCTGGTCAGATTCGCCCGGAAGCACCGGCTGAAGATTTGCTCCATCGCGGACCTGATCCAGTTCCGGCGCACGCGGGAAAACTTGGTCGAGCGCATCGAAGTGGTGAAGCTGCCGACGGATTATGGGGACTTTAACTTATATCTCTACCGGTCGAAACTGGACGGGCAGCACCACCTCGCGTTGGTGTGCGGGGAGGTGGCGGGGAAACCGAATGTGCTGGTGCGTGTGCACAGCGAGTGCTTGACCGGGGACGTGTTCGGGTCGCGCCGATGCGATTGCGGGCCGCAGTTGCACCAGGCGATGCGGCAGGTGGCCAAGGCGGGCAGCGGGGTGGTGGTCTATATGCGCCAGGAAGGCCGGGGGATCGGCCTGGCGCCGAAGATCAAGGCCTACAAGCTCCAGGAGCAGGGCTACGACACCGTGGAGGCCAACCAGAAGCTTGGATACGACATGGACCTGCGCGAGTACGGCCTCGGGGCGCAGATTCTGGCGGACCTGGGCCTCAAGACCATCCGGCTGCTGACGAATAATCCGCGGAAGATTGTGGGGCTGGAAGGCTACGGGTTGGAGATCGTCGAGCAGTTGCCGATCAAGGTGAAACCCAACCCGCACAACGCGCGCTACCTCAAGACCAAGCGGGAGAAGCTGGGGCATCTGTTGTGAAGCAACGGGGTGATGGAGTGAAGGAGTATTGGGGTGTTGGCCGGGACCCCACCACTCCAGCAATCCAGATCTCCGACACTCCAATTTTATTATGTTGAAGGCTATCAAGGCGAGAACGTTCCGGGCCGGTGACGCGCGATTCGCCATAGTCGCTTCCCAATACAACGGGCGTTACGTGGATGCGATGCTGCAGGCGGCGAAGGCTGAATTGGAAGGCGCCGGCGCCAAAGCCGTGCAAGTGGTGCGCGTGCCGGGCGCTTTTGAGATTCCGGTCGTGGCCGCGCGCCTCGCGAGGGCATCCTCTGCTCACGCATCACGCATCACGCATCATGCGTCGCGCCTTTCTGCCGTCGTTTGCCTGGGGGTCATCCTGCGCGGCGAGACCGTCCATGCGGCGCATATCGGGGAGGCCGTGAGCCGCGCGCTGATGGAGATACAACTGCAATACGAGGTCCCCGTCATCCACGAGGTCCTGCTGCTGGAGAACGAGGACCAGGCGCGAGCGCGGTGTCTGGACCCGCAGCACAACCGGGGCCGGGAAGCGGCGCAGACCGCGCTGGCGATGGCGCAGGTGATGGGGGGCTTGGGCTAAACGCAATAGGTTGCCCGGGTAAGGAGGCGTTCCAGCGAGTGCGTGCTACCCTCACTTGAGAGTGGGACGCGGTGGAACGCGTCCTTACCGGCGCGATAACTTTCGTTTCGACGCGACCGGTAAACCTGTCTAACGTTTTGGGCGATGGCCAGCGACGCCCAACTCACGCCGATGATGGCGCAGTATCGCCGCATCAAGAGCGAACTGCCGAAGGACGCGCTGCTGCTGTTCCGGCTGGGGGACTTTTACGAGTTGTTCTTCGAGGACGCGCAGATCGGGGCGCAACTGCTCAACGTGGCGCTGACCCGGCGCGGCGTTGTGCCGATGTGCGGCATCCCCTTCCACGCCGCCAATGCCTACATCGGGCGCCTGCTCAAGGCGGGGCGCAAGGTGGCCATTTGCGATCAAATGGAAGACGCGCGGCCCGGCCAATTGGTGAAACGAGAAGTGACGCAAATCCTGAGCCCGGGTACGCACTTCGATGAGCGGATGCTCAAGGCGGAGCGGAACAACTTCCTGGGGGCAGTATCTGCGGCGGGGCGGACGTTCGGGCTGGCGTTCGTGGACCTGACCACCGGCGACTTCATCACCACCGAGGTGGAGGGGGACACTGAAGCGCTGACGGAGTTGCAGCGGCTGCGGCCGGCGGAGCTGATTTATCCGGGAGAAGCAGTGGTGGTGAGGGACTTGTTAAGGGGCAGGAGTCGTGGGCCGGGGGAACAACCTGCGCCCCTCACTGTAGGGCGAGGCGTCTCGCCTGTCCGTGCGGGTGGCCCGCCACCAGCAAAAGGCGCAGGCGAGATGCACTTCCCTGCGGCTACGGGGTATGGGTGGATCCTTAACGGTTATGACGATTGGGTGTTTGCGCCGGAGACGGCGGTGTTCACGGTACGCGAACACTTCAAGGTAGCGTCGCTGGACGGCTTCGGGCTGAAAGACCACACGGCGGCCATCGGGGCCGCGGGGGCCGTGTTGCATTACCTCACGCAACATCTGCGGCGCGACGTGGCCAACCTGACGCGCATTTCTTTTTACCAACGAAGCGACTATCTGGCGCTGGACTTCACCACGCTGCGCCACCTGGAAATCCTGGAGCCGCTGCACCACGACGCGCCACGGAATGCGTCGCTCTATGGGGCGATCAATCGTACCGTCACGCCGATGGGCGCGCGGCGGTTGCGCGACTGGCTGTCGCAACCACTGGCGACGATCGAACCGATCCGGCGGAGGCAGCAGGGGGTGCAGACGTTGGTGGACAATGCGGCCGGCTTGGGGGCGCTCCGGGCGCAACTTACGCAGGTGCGAGACCTGGAACGGACGCTCGGGCGGTTGAGCGCCGGGACAGGCAACGCGCGGGACTTGATCGCGTTGCGATTGGCGTTGGAGCAGATACCCGTGTTGAAAGCAACGCTGCGCGAGGTCGGCGCGTCGGCGCGCGGACATTCTTGTGCGCAGCAACTATCGAGCTTTACTGCCGGAGAGGATCATGCCCCACAAGCCGCTCCACCTCGCAGCGGACAGGAATGTCCGCGCGCCGACGCTCGCCCTCCACTACTGGACGAATTGGAGGGGCGGCTCGCCGAAATACCAGACTTGGTGGAATTGATCGGGCGGGCCATTGTGGATGAGCCGCCGCTGGCGCTGAAGGAAGGGGGGTTGATCCGCGACGGTTTTGACCCGGCGCTCGACGAATTGCGCACGGCGATGCGCGGGGGCAAGAACTGGATCGCGAAGTTGCAGCAGGACGAAATCGCGCGCACGGGCATCCAATCCCTCAAGGTGCGGTTCAACTCCGTGTTCGGCTATTACATTGAGGTCACGAAGGCCAACCTTGATAAGGTGCCGCCGGACTACCTCCGCAAGCAGACCATCGCCAACGGCGAGCGGTTCATTACGCCTGCACTCAAGGAGATGGAAGGCAAGATCCTGGGCGCGGAAGAGCGCAGCGTGAAGCTGGAATATGACCTGTTCCAGCGCGTGCGCGAGGCCGTGCTGGGCCGGCTGGCGGAAATTCAGCAGACGGCGTCGTCGCTGGCGCAACTGGATGTGCTGGGAGCCTTTGCCGAAACGGCGCGGCTTTACAATTATTGCCGACCGGAGATCGGCGACGAGGGCGGCCTGTTCATCCGCGAAGGCCGGCATCCGGTGCTGGAGCAGAACCTGAGCGAGGAGCGGTTCGTGCCCAACGACGCGCGGTTGGACGGCGAGACGCAAATCGCGCTCATCACCGGGCCGAACATGGCGGGCAAGAGCACCTACATCCGCCAGGTGGCACTGCTGGCCTTGCTGGCGCAGACGGGGTCCTTCATTCCGGCAGCGGAAGCGCGGATTGACCTGGTGGACCGCATCTTCACGCGCATCGGGGCCAGCGATGACCTGACCCGTGGCCAGTCCACGTTCATGGTGGAGATGTGCGAGACGGCCAACATCCTGAATAACGCAACGCCCCGCAGCCTGATCATCCTGGACGAGATTGGCCGCGGCACGAGCACCTTCGACGGCCTGAGCCTGGCGTGGAGCATCGTCGAGCACTTGCACAACCAGGTGGGCGCCAAGACGCTGTTTGCGACGCATTACCACGAGCTGACAGAGCTGGCGGCACGCCTGCCGCGGCTGAAGAACTTCAACGTCGCCGTTCGCGAGTGGCACGAGCAGATCGTCTTTCTGCGCAGGATCGTCGAGGGCGGCACCGACAAGAGCTACGGCATCCAGGTCGCCCGGCTGGCGGGCGTTCCCAAGGGCGTGCTGGAGCGGGCCAAGGAAATTCTGGGCAACCTGGAGGAGTCTGAGCTGACGCCCGAAGGCAATGTGCGCCAGGCTGAGCGCCGACAGCGCGATCGCGAAAAGCTCAAGCAACTGACTCCGCCGCCGCAAATGGACTTGTTTGGGTAGCCAACTTCAGTTAGGATAATGGCCGACATGAAAATCACACAGGCCCTGGTCGCCGAACATACCATCTTCTTGAGCGTGTTTGATCAGATCGAGCGGGTGCTGCCCAGCCTCGCCACGCCCATCGAGGTGAGGACCATGGCCAGCATTGTTGAGCGCTTGCTGGAGGACCATGCCAAGACGGAAACCAACCTGGCATACCTGGCGCTGGATCATGTGCTGGAACACAACGGCGAGCTCAAGCGAATGCACCAGGACCACCATGAAATTGATGACCGGCTGCGAAAGGTGCAAACAGCGCACACCTGCGCCGAAGCACGGCGCCTCCTGAAGGTGGCGATCGGGGCTTCGCGCGAACACTTTCACTGTGAAGAACGCAGTGTGTTCCCCCTGCTGGAAAAGTCGCTCGGGGAGGAAACGCTCACTGCGTTGGGGAAGACCTGGATGCAGCGGCAGGCGGCGCCAGCGGGTCGCGCCTGAATTGCCGGCGGGGGTTTGTCCGGGCTTGCCATTTCTCGAAGTGGACGTAGCCACGGTCGAACCTGGTCGTACGTGTTGTGGGCTTGCGTATCGGCCCGATCCATGCCAGGATCGAGGCTGGTGCGGGTTGGTTTCCTGCACCTTCATGGTTCGGGCGGTGGCCGGAAACAGTCGCCGCCCGCTTTTCCTAGTTGGGTTGAGGCGGCCCGGTGTGACAGCCGGGTCGCCCTTCTTGCGCCCCCGCCGCCTCACTCGACCACGTTTTGTGGTCTGCCTTGCAGGAAGGCGTGGACGTTTTCAACGGCGATCTTCATCAGGCGGAAGCGTGCGGCGCGCGTGGCCCATGCCAGGTGCGGGGTGATGATGCAGTTCCTGGCGGTGAGCAATGGATTGCCGGTGGGCGGGGGTTCCTGGGACAGTACGTCCAGTGCCGCGCCGGCGATGCGACCAGAGATCAACGCATCAGCCAGGGCCCACTCGTCCACGAGGGGGCCGCGGCTCGCGTTGAGCAGGAGCGCCGTCGGCTTCATCATCGCCAGGCGCTGCGCATTGACGAGGTTGGCGGTTTGCGGCGTGAGCGGGCAATGCAGGCTGACGACGTCGCTTTCGCGAAACAGGGCGTCGAGTTCGACGAAGCGAACCAAGGGCATGGCGGCCTTGGCAGTGGGATCGCAGGCGAGCAGCCTCATGCCAAAAGCAGCGCCCAGTTCACCTACGGCCCGGCCGATGCGGCCAAAGCCCACAACGCCGAGCGTGAGCCCATCCAACTCGATCAGGGGAAAGTCCCAGTAAGACCAATCGGCGCTATGCGTCCAGCGACCTTCGCGCACGGTTCGGGCGTGATGGCCGGTGTGATGGGCGAGTTCGAGGAGCAGGGCAAAGGTCATTTGTGCAACGGACTTCGTCCCATACGCGGGCACATTGGTCACCGGGATGCCGCGGACGCGGGCCGCGGCCAGGTCCACAACATTGGTGCCGGTGGCCAGCACGCCGATGTATTTGAGCCGAGGCCAATTCCGAATGTGACCGCCGGTGAGTTCAGTTTTGTTGGTCAACAGGATCTCCGCATCGGAGGCGCGGCGCGCCACTTCGGCCGGGAGGGTGCGATCGTAAATGGCGCATGGCCCAAGGGATTGGAGTCCATCCCAGCTCAGGTCGCCGGGATTCAGGGTGTACCCATCCAGGACAACGATGTTCATGGTTGGTCGGCTGCCACTCGGGGGACCGCGGTCGTTTCAAGGAAGCCTTCGAGTTTGCTCCGGCGGGTCGGGTGGCGGAGTTTGCGCAGGGCCTTGGCCTCGATCTGGCGGATGCGTTCCCGCGTGACCTCGTACTGGCGGCCGACCTCCTCGAGCGTGCGTGGGAAGCCGTCGTTGAGGCCGTAGCGGAGTTCCAGAATCCGCCGCTCGCGCTCCGTCAGGCCGTGGAGCACCTCGCCGAGCTTGCCCCGCAGCAAGTTGAAGCTCGTGACGTCGCTGGGACTCTCGGCGGTCTTGTCTTCGATCAGATCGCCGAAATGCGTCTCGTCGGCGTCACCCACGGGCGTCTGCATGGAGATGGGCTGCTGTGCCATTTTCAGGACCGCTCGCACGCGCTCGACCGACGTTTCCATGGCGTCGGCCAGTTCCTCGGGCGTCGCCTCGTGGCCCAATTCCTGCATGAGCTGCTTCTGGGTGCGCCAGAGCTTGTTGATGACCTCGATCATGTGGACCGGGATGCGGATCGTGCGGGCCTGGTCGGCGATGCAGCGCGTGATGGCCTGCCGAATCCACCACGTGGCATAGGTGGAGAACTTGTAGCCGCGCCGGTATTCGAACTTCTCAACGCCCTTCATTAGGCCGACGTTCCCTTCCTGGATCAGGTCGAGGAAAGACTGGCCGCGGTTGGTGTATTTCTTGGCGATGGAGATGACGAGGCGCAAGTTGGCCTCGACCATGTGCGACTTGGCCTCGTGCCCGCGGGCCATGGCGGCGTTCAGTTCGGCGCAGGCCTTGAGGTAATCGGCGCTCGGCATGCGCACCAACCGTTCGAGGGTGCGGACTTTGTCTCTTTCGGACTGAATGATCGCTCGCTGGGCCGGGGACTTGCGCTGAGCTTCCAACTGCTCGATGGTCCGCACGCCCCCTTGGAGTTTCTCGCGGATGTTCTCGGTCACGAGCATCATCTCGTCGAGCACCTTTTGCTTGTAATGAAAGCGTGGAAAGGCGGCCTGGAGCTTCTTGTCAAACCGCTTGAACCGGTTGAGCAGCCGGGTGCGCTGCGCTTTGTTCGTCGTGCGCTGCCAGGCGGCGAACTTGGTGTCGGCCTGCTGATCGAGCGTGCGGACGTGTCTAACCAGCCGGCGCAGGTGCTTGAGGTGGCGGGTGCGGCTTTCAACAAGCTTGTCCACGACGACGCGGTCAAACCGCTCCTTGTGCGGCACGGCCAGGAGCTTCTCCGCCAGCGCCAAGTGCTCTTTGCCGGCAAAACCAAAACCGTAGATGAGCCGCCGCGCCTCCTGGTCGGCAGCCTCGATGCGCTTGCATATCTCCACTTCCTGCTCGCGCGTCAGCAACGGCACCTTGCCCATCTGCCGCAGGTACATCCGCACGGGGTCATCCAGAATGTCGTAGCGAGACCTTTCCTCCTCTTCCTCCTCACCCCCCTCGAGCGGCTGGCTCCGGTCCACCTCGCCGGCCTCGATAAGGTCAATGTCCAGGTTCCGCAGCTTGGTGAGGACCTGATCCAGGTCAGCCGGCGTAATGAGATCATCAGGCAGGGCCTCGTTGAGATCGTCGTAGGTGAGATAGCCCTGCTCCTTGGCGAGGCGCAGGAGGTCTTTGACCTTTGCGCTGAGGTCCAGACCGGACTGGCTGGTGATCATGCCGAGTGACTGCTGGGCGTCTGCCAGCGACGCGGCCTCCAACGAGACCGAGGTGCGGGGAAGCCCAGGCGATTGGCGGCTCCGGCGGGGGCCCCGTTCGGTGGAGGAGACGGCGACGGTCTTGGGAATGGCACGCCGAACCCGTTGTCTCGCTTTTCGATTTGTTTTGCTAGGCTTCGCCTTCCGCATATTGTCGCACGGCCCGCAGGCTTGATTGATCCCCGGACCGAGCGTGCTGCCTAAAGAGCAACCGTTCGAGCGGCTCCGGACCCAACTACTTGCGGAGCGCTGCCCGCGAGCCTGCCGGCTCGCCGAACTACTCTAAGCAATAAACCAACCCGGGCTGCCCCGCAAAAGAATTCCCCTTTGCCCTCGAGGCCGATTATGTTGGGCTCGCGGCATGACCAACCTTCAGGCAACCCCTGACTCGCCCGGCGCGCCAGCCACGGCAGCGGCGCTCGATCCATACGCTGTCCTGCGGAACCGCGATGTCGTGCTCTACCTCGTTGGCCGGTTGGTTGCTTCCCTGGGGCAGCAGATGCTTACGGTCGCGGTCGGCTGGGAACTTTATGAGCGGACCCATTCGACCCTGGCCCTAAGCCTGGTGGGACTGACGCAGATGGTACCGATCATCCTTTTCACCCTGCCGGCGGGGCACGCCGCCGATAACCACGACCGCAAACGGATTATTGTGCTGTCGAATTTTGTGATCGCGTGCGCGAGCCTGGGCTTGACGATAATTTCGGCGCTAGGCGCCAACGTGTTCTGGATCTACTTCTGCCTCTTCGCAGCCGGCACGGCGCGCACATTTCTCTGGCCGGCCAGTTCGGCCTTTCTGCCGCACCTGGTCTCGCGCCCGGACTTTTCCCGGGCGGTGACCTGGAGCAGCGGCAGTTTCCAGCTCTCCTCCGTGGCCGGGCCGGCAGCCGGCGGCGCGTTGATCGCCCTGACCCACCACGCCGCCCCGGTCTATGCCTTCAACGCCGCCGCAGCGCTGATTTGCCTCACGCTGATCAGCTTTGTGCGCCGGCGCCATACCGTGGCGGTGAAAGAGAAGATGACGGTCCGCAGCCTGGTCGCGGGCTTCAAGTTCGTTTTCGCCAGTCCGATCATCCTGGGGACCATCACGCTGGACTTGTTCGCTGTCTTGCTGGGCGGGGCCACCGCCCTGTTGCCCGTTTATGCCAAGGACATTCTGAAAGCCGGGCCGAGCGGTTTGGGTTTTCTTCAAGCGGCCTTGCCAGCAGGCTCGTTGCTCTGCGCGCTAATCCTGGCGCACCGGCCACCGCTCCAGAAAGCAGGGCGGGCGATGCTTCTGGCTGTGACGGGTTTCGGGCTGGCGACAATCGCGTTTGGATTGTCGCCCTGGTTCTGGCTCTCGTTCCTTATGCTCTTCATCTGCGGCGCAATGGACAACATCAGCGTCGTGGTGCGGCACACGCTGGTGCAACTCCTCACGCCGGATGAGAAGCGCGGGCGTGTTTCCGCAGTCAACAGCCTCTTCATCGGCACGTCGAACGAGCTCGGCGGGTTCGAGTCTGGGCTGGTCGCTTACCTGGTTACCCCGGTCTTCTCGGTTGTGTCGGGCGGGATCGGAACCATCCTCGTGGTGATCGCGGTGGCCGCCCTGTGGCCCCAGATTCGGAAATACGGGCGGCTGGATGCGTAGAGGGGAGGCGGAGTAATCCGCGCTCCCCTCATGAAGCGGCATCCCTGCCGCTTCATCCCCCAAATTACTTCAGCACCCCAAGTGTTACGGCAATCGCCTCCTGGCGGGCCGAGAGAATTTCGCGCAGTTCATCCTGCGCATTCTCCAGCTCTGCTTCCTTCTTTTTGCGCGCCGCTCTCAGTTCCCCAAGCCTGGCCTTGATTTCCGGCGCCGAGGCCTTGCTATCGAGTGCCTTGCGAAGAGCATCCAGCTCAGGATTGGGTTCACGACCGAATCCTCCCGGGCCGCCAGGACCGCCCTGTCCCTGCCCACCGGGCCGGGCCGCGTCCGGCGCGCCTTGAGGCCCGCCGCCCGGCGGACCAAAGCCGCCAGGACCCCCCGGACCGCCCTGCCCGCCGCGGCCACCCGGACCGCCTGGACCACCGGGCATGCCGAACCCTCCGGGCCCACCGCCGCCGCCCACGCTTCGGCGAGCCTGCATGACCTTCTCGATGCGCTCGGAGATCGCCTTCCATTCGGTGTCATCCTTCACGTCGAATTGCTCGCGCATACGCTCCAGCATGCGCTGGCGCATCTGCGCGGGATCAAAGGTTCCCTGCGGAGGCCGATCTTGAGCTTGAAGGTTACCCGTGTTCAGGACCAGCCAGGTGACTGATCCGAGCGCGCCGATAATGAGTGATTTGACAGTTGTCTTCATAATCAATGGGAACATAAGCAACGTCACCTTAAGAGAACATTAAGCGCCTTTAGAAACCGCTGCCTGCTCCGGCACTCCTGCCGGTGCCGGAGGCCCCATTGTTGAGCGTCACGGGTGTGGGGCTGCTCTGCAGTTGCGTCTGGCGGGCGATTAGTGCGTTGTTCTGGCCGAGAAGCGGGTTGTTATTATTGTTGTTGTTCTGCATGGTGGCGTTTCGATTAAAGAGATCCTGAAGGACCAGTTTCACGTCCTGCGGGTCGGCGTTGAGCAACTCCCAGAAGCCGACCTCTTCCTTTCGCCCGGCATCACCGTCCAGCCGTTCGATGAACGCGGCGATTTGCGGCATCAGGGTTCTCGCCGCGCTTACCAACAAAGAAGAGGTGCGCGGGTCGGCCACCGCCAGCACATGGGCCTGTTTCTTCTTCCTCTCGCTGCCGTCGGATTGAACGCTACCGGACGTTGCGTCGGCCAAATCGCTCCCGGGCGGCGGTGGCCCGACGAAGCTGACCTCGGCCTGGTCTTGTGCGGACCCGCTGGTATTGTCATCCGGGAACAGTTGCGAAAGCTGTTCCGCCAGTTCGCCCGCGTCTCCATTGCGCAGGCGGAAGACCCGCAACTCGGTGGTGTCGTTGACTTGCTGGTCGAGCCGGCGCACTACGTCTGTCACCGTTGGAATCAGGCCGGCGGACGCGCTTACGATCAGACTATTCGAGCGCTCATCCGCAACGGCCACGACCTTCGCCCCAGTCGCAGTCTCGCCCGTCCGGTCGGAGCTGGCCGATACTCCGGGCGGCTGGGGTGAGCCGGGCGGGCCAAAATCGTCGCCGCCGGCTGGGTTGAAGATCTGCATGACGGTGGTTTGCCCAGCCCCACTTTGGCCGGTTGCGCCGGATGCGAATAGCTGCTGGACCACAGTGGCCAACTCCTGCGCATCCGCATGAAGCAGTGGGAGGACCTTGATCGAGGAAACCCGGGCAACCGCGCTGTCCAGCGCCGCGACGATCTTGAGCATCCGCCGGACATCGGTGCGGGTGGACACGAGGATGAGCGCATTGGCGCTTTCGTTGACCGAGAGAGACGCGCTCGCCGGGAGCAGTGGCCCGACATTGTTCACCAACTGGCCGACATTGGCGTAACGGACTGGGATGATCTGCGTAACCACCTCGTCCGATTTCGTGACCGCATCCGGGTCGTTGCCGGTGACGACCACCAGGTCGGCTGTCTTCCCCCGGTCCAGGTTCACCACCGTCAGGATGCGCCCGTGGCGAGTTACCGCATACCCGTGTCGTTTCAGACCTGAGTTGAGCAACTCGACGGCCTGCTCCTTAGTCACCGGCCCGTTGCTCCAAACGTCAATCGGGTCGCGCACATCTGTCTCCAGGTTGATGACGAACCCGGCTACGTCACTCAGGTAATCCAGCACGCGGCTTGGGGGCGCGCCGTGGAAGTTCAGGCAGATGCCATTGGTAATGTCCTGGGCTTCGGCTACCCTCGCTGTGGTGGCGGTGAGGGTCACGGAAAGCCCGGGAGTTGCTTTCGATTCCGCTGGCTCTGCGAACGAGGCTGGCTTGAAGCAGATGCCCAGTACCAGACCGGCCAGCAACAGTTCTGACCTAACCCGCGCCAAAAGCAAAGACGCCGGCGGCCGGAAACGACGCTTTTGATAGCCAGCCGGCACGCCAGCAAACCGCGCGGAATATGCGGCGGAACATGCTCCTTCCCTGCGAAGGGGCACAATGAACTGGTGATCCGGCCCACCATGAACCGTGATCGACGTTGGCTCTTGCTGGAAGTTCATAAGACGTGAGCAGTTGGTCGGTTTGAACGAGAGCGTGGCAGGCTTGGCCTGAGATGGGCGGGAAAAGAATGTACGCACCCCTGTGACGCTCATTACTCTCCCCCCGGTTTGGATTCGCAGTGCCACCATACCTCCTGGGCCCCCGGTTGCGTCGGCTTACCGATCTTGCGGCCTGTCGAGACCGCTCGGACCGCCGGGACCACCCGGACCGCCAAGGCCGCCGGGACCGCCCTGTCCCTTGGGGCGCAGCTCATCTCGGGACAGCTTGCCGTCGCCGTTGATATCGAGTTGGAGCAGCGAATCGCTTGCATTGGCGATCTCATTGGCATCGAGTTCGCCGTCTCCATTGGTATCGAGTGCTTCCATGAGCGGCGACACCGGGGGTTTCGCGCCGGGCGGTGGGGCGAACCGGAACGGATTGGTTCCCCTAGGCGTCGCCATCAGTTCCTCGGCGCTGAGCTTGCCGTCGCCGTTCTTATCGAGCTTTAGGAGCGACTTGCTGGCGTTGGCGATCTCGGCTGCGCTCAGCTCGCCGTCGCCGTCAGTATCCAGCGCTGCCATGAGGGGCGACCGGGGCGGTTGTCCCCTTTCTGGTGGGTCGCCGGGACCGCCGGGAGGTTGCTGGGAGAGGCTTGTGAATATGCCAAGTCCAAGTGTCACTGCGAGTCGAATCATGCTTTTCATCCGTCTTGTCCTTTCAGGTGTGGCGGTCGTGCAGCCTGGCCCTGCTGCACGCCGGCCACGACTGCTGTTGGGCGTTGTGGGCCAGCGCGGTCTCCATCGTGGAGGCCGCCGTAAGCAAACCACGTCCCGCGCGCGGCCTTTGCACCGCAGCCGCGCCGCGCGCGTGAAACACAGTTCTCTTTCTCATGCGGCCACCGTAAATCAGGGCACCTTAAGAGATCGTGAAGGGCGTGCTTTTTTCGCTTAGGTGCTCTTTTGCGAGGGACAGGCGGCGCCAGTCGGCCTGGGAATGCCGGTTCGGATCGCGGGATTTACCTGCGCTCAATGCCCGGGTGCTATGGTCTTAGCCGGAACCATGCAGTTGGACATGGGGAACACGCCCGCCCCGGGCGTTGCCCGCCGGCGCCCTCGCCGGATGGCTCACCCGCGCGCGGAGTCATTGGACAGTGAGTCTATTCGGGCGGCCCAAGAGGTGGTTGGCGAGGGCGCCCGGCTCGGTCAACCAGCATTCTCGCGCGGCACGCGGAAGGTGGGACGACTGACCTCGAAGCGCTGTCGGTGGCCGGGGCTGGCCTGCGTGAAGACCTCGTAGGCAAACGCCTTCTGGCGATACATCCCCCCCGCCCACCGCCGCAGCCGGTGTTGCAGGATAAACAGCGGCTTGAGCCGTCGCGCCCAGAACGGCGCGCTCAGGTACAGCTCCCGATTCTCGCGTCGCGCATTCGGACCAATGCTCATATTAGCCCCCGTGCGCGTGAAGACCGAGGTGAACTGCCCTAGCGCCGCCATGCGCACCCCGCGGCGCAAGAGGCGGACCATCCATTCCCCGTCGCCCACGTCGCGCAGCCTCGGATCAAACAGCAGGCCATAGTCAGTAACAACCCGCCTGCGGAAGAACATCGCGCAGCTCAGCGTGGACAAGTGGCACGTCCATGTGTGGTACTTGAGCGGCGTCTGCATCTTGCGGTGATACAAGTACCGCCCCTCGCTATCCACCATCACCACGTCCCCGAACAGCAAATCAATCTCCGGATGCTGCTCGAAGAACCCCGCCACCGCCGCCAACGCCCCCGGCAAATATTGCTCGTCGCAGTTCAGATAGGCGAGGATGTCTCCCTCCGCCCGGCGCAAGCCCCGATTGACGCCGTCGTACATACCCTGGTCCTTCTCCACGAACACTCTCACGCGCGGGTCCCGGCGCAGCCAATCCAGCGTGCCGTCGTCCGATTCGGCATCCTGGACGATGTGCTCGACCTCAACCCCTTGATCGGCCACGGAGTCAATGCAAAGCCTCAGCCAGGCCGACCGGCAGTGACTCGGGGTGACAATCGAGAAGCGCACGCCCAAAGGATGCTCCGCCATTTTCTGGCTGTCGAACGCGTTTTTGCTGTCCCCGCTGCCGCCCGTAAATGCGCGAGCGCACTTCAGTGGCACGCTGCGGCCGCCGCGGAGTAAATCGGCCAGAAAGGCTAAAGGCTGGGGGTTTAGCCTTTACGGATGCGGTGCCTGCCCTCCAGCCCCTGCGCTGTAGAGTAACTTCCAGACAGGCGCGGGGTCTTTGCTCGGGTAGGCATGCTCAAAATCGGCGACAAGCTGGCGGGCCTCATCAGCCCGGCCAGTGGTGGCCAGGAGTTGGCCCAGGCCATAAACGGCTTCCGGACTGGCAGGAGAGATCTGCATGGCCACACGGTAGGCCTGTTCGGCCTCGGCGCTATACTGGTGGTCAGCGAGCAACGCGGCCTGGGCGGCAGCCATTTTGGCATAGGTCAATCGATCGGGGGAGTAGGCGCCGGCCTCGGGATCCGAAAGCACCTGCTGGGCCGTATCGCTCCAATAGCTCACCGCCTGCGCCGCCGTCTCGCCGGTGAAGGAGTTTTGCGCGTCCGGGACGCCCAGTTCCATCAGCGCACCCAGGGGCATGGCATTGGGATAGGTAGATCTGAGCGGGAACGATTCCTCCAGGGCGAAGGAGAGGTCAGGGTTCTTGGCCATGAAGGTGCTCAGCAGGCTTTCGTTGATCGCCATGACCGCGACCTGCCCGGAGACCTGCACGCGGTTGTCCACCATCCGAATATCTTCACCGGGCCGGATCTGGCTCGGCTCGTCGGGGAACTGCTGGTCGTGGGCCAGGCGTTGCTGGGCATCAGCGATGTAGTCCTGGAAGGCGCGCTGGGAGTCCTCCCGTGTGAGCGTGGCCACGCTGTCCCCATAGAGGAAGCCTATATACTGAAGATAGCTTGCGTCGGCCAGGGCGTTTTGCGTGATCACAATGTGCTGCTCGCCCTCGCTGGTCTCGTTGAGCAGCGTGGGGATGCCGCGACCGGGATCGGTGCCGCCGACATAGGCCATGCCCGGCCGCAGCGCGCCGAGGGTGGCGTCGCCGTAATCCAGGAGTTTTTGGGCCGGCCAGTCGTGGGCGCACTCGGCGATGAGTTGGGTCTCGAGAATGGGTCCCCAAAGCACGCCCAGATCTTCGCCGTTGCCGCTTTCACGACGCTGCCGGAGCGCTCTAAAGTCCGCGTTCAAATCTTCCCAGCGCCCCTCCGCCACGGCCTGGAAAAACCGCTCCACATCCGGGGCCACACTGACCTTGAAGCGTTCAGCCATGGCATGGGTAATCCTGAGCCGGTCCTGGGTGAACCGGGTAACTTTGCCGGCGACGATTTCCTCAGGAGTCAGAGCCGCCCCCGAAAGGCCGCGTGACAAATGGGCACGCCCTGTGTCGGCCCCGTGGGCGACTGGGCTGTGTCTGGCGGTGTTTGTTGAGTTCGGTGGGGTGGGTGAGGTCCCTTGGCGAGGCAAAAACAGGGCCAGCAGGACAACAGACAGGGAGCCAACAGTCAGGATCCAGGGCCAGAGGGAGCGACATCTCGCGTCCTCATACGCTAGGGAAGGTCGCGGGTTCGGCTTTTCCATATTTCGTCGGCGTATTGTGTTTTCACTACGAAGGACACCGACTCCGCGAGATTTGTATATCGGACGGTTTGGGTGAAAGCCGGCTCTCCCGGACCAGGAACTCGAACCGCATGAATATCCCTCTTTGCATTTGGCCCGCGTTCGGATTAGAACCGGGGGACAGATGTTCAGGCAATGAATGTTCCTTCGGCGAAACTGACGCAAGCCGGCTCGGTGGCCACCGAAAGCCCCCTGCGCGATTTAGCCGCCATCATCCGCTCGCGCACGCCGCTCATCGCGGTCGAGAGCAACGAGGAACCGCAGGTCGTCTCGCTCGTCCGCCAGATCAGCCGCCAACTGGGACTTCCGGCCTTCCGCTGGACGGTCACCGAGGGCTTGCAGGCCTTCGACCCCGGCGACCAGCCTAAGGCGTCTGTGCTCAAATCGCAGGAGGTCCTCGACTACATCAAGACCTCGGCCTCCTGGTGCCTGTTTGTGCTTCTTGATTTTCATCCCTACCTGCAAGACAACGTTCACATCCGGTTCCTCAAGGACATCGCCTTGGCCTATGCCAAGCGTCATGCCACCGTGGTGCTGGTCGGCGCAACGCTGTCGGTGCCCGAGGAACTCCGCTCCTTCACCGCCTATTTCCGGTTGCCGCTCCCCACTCCCGATCAACTCCGCGCCATCGTCTATGACGTCGCCGCCGATTGGGGCGCGGAGCACGGCCGGCGCGAAGTCCAAACCACCAACAAAGCCCTCGACCTGCTCGTCCGCAACCTCGCCGGCCTCACCGCCACCGACGCTCGCCGCCTCGCCTGCAAAGCCATCAATGACAACGGCGCCATCTCCGAGTCCGAGCTGCCGGAAGTGATGAAGGCCAAGTACGAGCTGCTCGGGCGCGATTCGCTCCTCTCCTTCGAATTTGAAACGGCGCAATTTGCCGAAATCGGCGGCATGCGGCGGCTCCGCGACTGGCTCGAGGTGCGCAAGAGCTTTTACCGCGAAGGCGGCCCCGACCACCTCGACCCGCCGCGCGGGATGCTCCTCCTCGGCGTCCAGGGTTGCGGCAAAAGCCTCGCCGCCAAGGCCGCCGCCGGCATCTTTGCCGCCCCGCTCCTCCGGCTGGACTTCGCCGTCCTTTACAGCAAGTATTACGGCGAGACCGAACGCAACCTGCGCAAAGCCCTCGACACTGCTGAGGTCATGGCCCCCTGCGTCCTCTGGCTGGACGAAATCGAAAAGGGCCTGGCCGCCGGCGACGATGACGACGGCCTTTCCCGCCGCGTGCTGGGGACGTTGTTGACGTGGATGTCCGAGCGGCCCAAGCCCGTGTTCATCGTCGCGACTGCCAACGACATCACACGCCTGCCGCCCGAAATGGTCCGCAAGGGCCGCTTCGACGAAATCTTCTTTGTGGACCTGCCCTCCGCGCCCAACCGCCGCGACATCCTGGCCATCCACTTGCGCAAACGCTGCCTCGACCCGGCGCAGTTCGATCTCGCGGCCCTGAGCGCCGCCACCGACGGCTTCTCGGGCTCCGAGATCGAGCAGGCGATCGTCTCCTCCATGTACACCGCCCATGCTCAGGCGCGCGCGATGTCCCAAGCCGACCTGCTGGCGGAAATCAAACAGACCCGCCCCCTCTCCGTCCTCATGGCCGAAAAAGTCCAGGAAATCCGCGACTGGGCAGCCGAGCGGACCGTGCCGTGCGACTGAACCGAAGAGGGGCATTAGTCCCTGGGCTTTGGGCTCCAGGGCGGAAATACCCAGGTTAGGGATTGGACGGCTGTGGGCTCAAAACGTGGCGCAAGCGGAAAAACAAACTGCTCGACGGCGGCGATGTGAGGGTCATGGAATTATTCGTCCCGTCACTGGATGTACTGCCGCCGCTCTGGGTCCAATTGGCCAAGTCCGGACTTTGCTGTAAGGTCCATATCGAAGAGGACGGCCAGGAAATCGTCAGAGTGTTGCCGGATCGCGTGCCGGTTAACTGGGGCATCAGCGCGGGAGTCGCCGACGGGTTTGGGTTGGCCAGCCGGCCCAGGAAGAGGACGCTGCCGGATTGGGTATCCCGAATGGAAAAGATGAACGGGTGATCGGCCCGGAAGACGGGCGGGCCATCAGGGACAGGGACGGCAGTGAAACCGATCCCGGTGACCGTGGCTGCAGCCGCTTGGGTGCCGACTTCGTTCACTTCCCCCCACGCTTTGTGGATTACGAAGCTAACGTAGAGGTCCTTCATTCCGTCTATTCCTGAAAAGTCTGCCACGAACGGCGTGAAGGCATCCGGCATGCCCATCGACGCCAACGTGTCATTCAGCCCGAAGGTGGACTCCAGTGTGAACCTGGGCAGGAAGACCTCGACCTGCTGCTCTGTCATTTGGGCGAGCACGTTCGACAGCAACGCGGGGGAAAGCTCCTGCTCCAGTCGCCCCAACCCGTCCGCTTGCCACGGGAGTAAGATGACCATCGAAACCTGGTTGCTGCCATAGGGCAGCTCGATCGCCTGAAAATCGCTGGTGGCCAGGTAATTGAATTTGACCTGACCGACCGGCTGGTGCATGAGCGGCGCATCCACCTGGCTGGTGTTGGAGAGGTAGAACGGCTGGGTCGAAGTATTGGTTGCTTCAAAGGAGGTGGTCCAAACGCCCAGGAAATATATGGCGTTAGCCAGAACCAGCACTGTGTCCGGGTTGACCATGCCGGGAGACAAAATATTCTGGATTTTGTTCTGCGTCTCTTGCGCCACCCAATTGTTGATTTCCTCCGTCATCGCATCGGCTTCGGTGACGAAGTCAGCCTGGTTGATGTTGGCCTGGTATTGGTTAGTGGCGGTCGCCAGAAACGCCGGCAGGAAGGGATAGCCTACCTGCGTCCATAGCGCATTGGCTATGTTCAGCTCGATGACATTAGGCTCCTGGTTGGTTTCGAGCTCGCGCTGCAGGTCGCCGAAGATGGAAGCAAATTGTTGCTGATTTGTCGCAAACCCCAGCACTTGGGACATCTGCTGCTCCGTATTGCCGCTTGCGCCGGCGTACAACATGGCCAGGCACATGGAGATGCTGTAAGGCGAGAAGAACAGGTTGCCCGAGTTGGTCGCCAGTTGCCGATAGAGGTTCAGGGCGAAGGTCGTGTTGCTGGCCACAAGGGATTGGACTTGAGCGGTTCCGGCCATTGGCGCAGACACGAGGATCAGGCCCAGAAGAACGCACAGGATTCGTTTGCTGGATCTTCCTCGCTGGCGGGGGAGGGTTGATACAGGCTTCCCGGAGCTGGTCCGGTGGAGGTGACTAGCGGTTTCAATTGTCGCTTTCATAATGGAGGTCGGTTGGGTGAATGTTCCAATGCCTTCACCTTGCCCACACCAGACTGAGAACTGGCATTTCATGACGCTTTACAAGGCCTGTTATCGGCGCGCGAGTCGTTGGCTGAGTGAAGCGAGTCAGCGGCTCGTGGAGGCGATTGGCCCTATACGGGTGGATTGTCGCTCCGGGCCGCCCTAAAAGCAACTCGAATTTGGCCAATTGCGATCGGCTGCAATGGCCTGGAACTAACGGACGCAAAGGTGCTTCGCCTGGGGTTCTGGCTTTGGAGCCCCCGGCAGGGCAAACTCACCAGCCTATGGCGGCGCCTTCCATCGTCGTCCGGTCGTAGGCCCCCTGAAGGAGATCGTCCTTGCGCAGCCCAGCCAGATTGGGAGCAGTGCCGATGAGCCCGTTGGTCGTGGTCAAACCAACTCTTCCCGCAGGGACCGCTGATTATGTGGTTGATTGAAGTGCCGTAAATGTGCCAACAAATCCAGCATGAAACCAACTGCCGCCCTTCCACCATTTCCGATCAATCGCCGCCAATTCCTGCAAAAGACTTCGACCGGCCTGGCGATGGCCGCTGTCACGGTTGTGCCCAGGTCTGTGCTAGGAGGGCCGGGCCAGATTTCCCCCAGTGGGAAAATCAGGCTGGCCGGCATCGGATTGGGAGGCCAGGGCACCGAGAACATGATCGCACTGCAGAAATTGCCCGAGGTGCAGGTCGTGGCAGTCTGCGATGTGAATCGCGAGGGAGGCGGTTACCTCTCCTGGTATTGGTCGGAAGGCAATGAACGGCGCGTAGCCGGGCGCGAACCGGTCCGCCGCATGATTGACGACTTATACGCCAAAGAGCAACGCTCGGGCCAATACCGCGGCTGCAAAGCCTACACGGACTACCGCGAGTTGCTCGAGAAGGAGGATGTTGATGCGGTGATGATCGCCACACCGGATCACACCCATGCGGTGATCACGATGGCAGCGCTGAAACGCGGCAAACACGTCTATTGCGAAAAGCCGCTCACTTACTCGGTCTATGAGGCGCGGCAGGTAGCCGAGGCAGCGCGCCAGGCCAAAGTCGCGACCCAGTGCGGCAATCAAGGCCAGGCGACCGAGGCAGCGCGTATCACCTGCGAGATTATCGCCGATGGCGCCATTGGTCAGGTGCGCGAGGTGCAGGTATGGAGCGGGCCGCGCTTCTGGAGCTGGCCGACGTGGGAGGGCCGACCGCCGGAAACGCCGCCAGTTCCGGACGGCCTGGATTGGGACCTGTGGCTGGGCCCCGCTCCTGCGCGCCCGTATCATCCGGCCTATCACCCATGGACCTGGCGCAACTGGCTCGATTTCGGCACGGGACTGCTCGGAGATCTTGGTTTGCACAAACTCTCTACGGTGTTTAAGGCGTTAAACCTTGGCCACCCGCTGACGGTTGAAGCCAGCGCAACCAAGCTCAGTACGGAAACCTACCCTTTGGGGGAGATCGTTCGGTTCGAGTTCCCCGCGCGTCGCAACCTGGCACCCGTTACGCTGACCTGGTATGACGGCGGATTAAAGCCGCCCCGCCCGCCCGAATTCGATGACGATGATGTCTTGCAGGATGTCGTTTATATCGGCGAAAAGGGCAAGCTCATGGGGAACCGGCTGATTCCGGAATCCCGGATGGACGCTTACAAGCTGCCTCCCAAAACGCTGCCCCGCTCACCCGGTCATTACCAGGAATGGGTCAACGCCTGCCGCAGTGGCCCGCCTGCGGGCTCCAACTTTGTGGATCACTCCGCGCTGGTGACCGAGGTCTGCCTGTTGGGCAATATCGCCGTGCGGAGCCAAAAGAAGCTGAAGTGGGATGGGACCAATTTCCGGTTCACCAACGACCAAGCCGCCAACAAAGCGCTGCACCGGGAGTATCGCCAGGGGTGGACCCTATGAACTTCATTCAGTGGAAGCGAACATGAAAATCCGCTCCACCCCCATGCCCCGCTTCATTTGCCGTTCGATCGTAATTCTCCTCGCTGCCGCTGCTGTCTTGCTCCTGGCAGCCAGCCGGGCTTCGGGCCAGGATGGGAGAATCTCGCACGAGGGCTGGACCCTGGTTGCGGATCCAGGTGCCTGCACTCTGATCGTTGAGCATGCTCGCCTGGGCTGTTTGCTGACCAACGTGCAGCTCAATATCCCGATAGGGCAGGAACTCCTTCCGGCCAAGAGCTGGACCGTCACCAACGACCGCCAGGGCCTGCTCCGGATTAGAACGGTTCAGCCGCAGAGCACCTGGCTTCTGGAGATGGGCCCCCTGGCATTAAGGATCTCGTGCACTGCACCCGATGCGGCTCTCACCGCCCAGGTTCCCGTTGGCAGGCAACGCACCATTGCCCGGCTGCTCGACCGCGAAGGATTCCCTGTTGAGTGGACGGGAACAGACGAAGTCGCCAACGGCTACGGCGGAACCATGACGCGAAAACCGTCCTTCCTGCCCCGGCAAAACCCCGAGTGTATGTATTTTGCCCTTGGCAGGGTCTCCGGCGGCGTTTTTCACAGTCTCTTCGATCGCGCTACAGATACCGCCGTCGAGTTCCCAGACCAGACACGGCTCGCGAATTCTGAGCGGCTGGCGGATACCCTCGAGTTGACGTTGGCGTTTTCCGGGAGTGTGCAGGTTCGCGTGATGCCGGATTACTACACCAAAACGCTGGGCCTGCCCTTTTATGTCCCTTTTGACGACCGCTGCTTCCCAAGGCCCCCGATGGTTTGGTGCAGTTGGACGAGCTATTACGGCGATGTGACGGAGCAGGAGGTTGTCCGGAATGCGGACTGGCTGGCCGTGCACTTAAAACCCTACGGATTCCAGTATGTCCAGCTCGATGATGGCTACGATAGCGGTTTGAAGGCTGGGCACTACTGGATTGAACATTGGGATGCCAGGAAGTTCCCTCACGGCCCGAAGTGGTTGGCGGACCATATCAAATCCAAGGGACTGCATCCTGGTCTCTGGCTGGTGCCCAATGCCTATGCCGGAGCGGTCGAGGCGCATCCGGATTGGTATCTGCGGGACAAGCAGGGAAAGATCATTCTCGATTACGGAACCCCGGCATCGGATTCAACGAATCCCGAAGTCCTCGATTTTCTCAAGCACCTGTTCACCACGTTGGGCGAGTGGGGCTTCGAATACTACAAGTTCGATGGGGAACACGCCTTGCCAAAATACGTGCCGGCGGTGGACCGGGAGAAGTTGTACGCCAAAGACCTGGACCCGCTTACCGCCTATCGGAACCGGCTGGAGGTCATTCGCAAAGTCATCGGTCCGGCGATTTTCGTGGAGGGGTGCCCTGCCGGCACGCCGCTCAACGGCATCGGCTTCTTCAATTCCTATTTCAACGGGCAGGACGTTTACAACAATTGGAACGGCATGCACGCGTTGTTCAGTTCTATCAACGCCAATGCGTTCCTTAACCACATGGTGGTCTATGTCATGCCGGGGGAAGGCATGGAGTTGGGCGAGCCTATGAGCGTGGAGGAGGCCAGGCGCAGGCGGTCGGCCGCAGTAGTGGACACGGCAAGGACGCGCGAGGACCCGATGATTGGCTTTGGCCTGACCCTGCCCGAAGCGCGGACGCTCGTTAGCCTGGTCGCCCTCAGCGGGGTGGTTTATCCGCTGGCCGGGGTAATGCCGGACACGCCTCCGGAGCGGCTGGCGCTCATGCAACGGACCCTGCCCACCTTGCCCATTGAGCCCATTGACCTGTTTAGTCGCGGCACCGATAGCCGTTGGGACACCTTCAAGCACGTCCGTGCCGACGACTATGTTCATCACTACCCCGAGATCCTCGATTTGAAGGTCAACGCGAAACCGGGCCTTTATGATGTGGTGGCGCTGCCCAATTGGCGGAGCGTGGCGGTGACCAGGAGCGTTTCCTTCACCGATAAACTCGGGCTGCCGGCTGATCGGGACTATATCGCCTTTGATTTCTGGAATCAGAAGCTCCTGGGTGTTTTCCGAAGCCAGATGGCGCTCGACGTAGGAGGACACGACACGCGAGTCGTGCTGGTCCATCCCGTCTCGGGCCGGCCGCAGTTGATTGGCATCTCGCGGCACATCACGGGCGCCTGCTCCATCCAGGAATTGGCCTGGGACTCCGAGCAAGACGTGTTAAAGGGCGCCTCGGAAACCGTCGAGGGTCAGAAATACATCCTTTTCTTCTATGTGCCGGACAAGATGAGCGCAGTGAAGGCGCAGGCCAGCACCAAATCACATGGTGAAGTCCCGGTGCAGCTTGAACGAAGTGGCGCCTTGCTGTCGGTTGCGTTCCCGGGTGGTCCGGACCCGGTCTCCTGGGAAATCGGATTTGCTCCACAGTGACCAACGACCTGCATGATGCCAGGGTCTTCTGCTTGGCCGTAACATAAACAGGAGCCAGTAATGAAATGCCGCAGCTATCCGCTGAACAATCCTCTGAATAGTATCCAAAAGGCCAATCCGGTGGGCGTTGCCGTGTGTGTCCTGGTTCTGCTGGTTTCGGGCTGCACCACCGATTCCACTGACCAAACGAAGTCCTCGAAGGTTACTTCGATGATAGACGTGCTGCCTTTGTTTACGGCTGCCAACGTGCCTGCCGTCGGGCCCGAAGAGATCCCGATAGATCCGCCCAATTGGACCGTTTCACCCGATGAAGGCGTGGGGTTGCCGGGCAACGGCCTGGCCCAGCATCCCATGCTCTACATCGGGGAGGGCTGTAACAAGATGTTCCTCATCAACGAGGGCAAAGTCATCTGGACCCATTCCACCGGGAAGGGTTGGGAATACGACGACATCTGGCTGGCGTCCAACGGGAACATCCTTTTCAGCCGCATGAGTTGGGCCGCGGAGGTGACCCCGCAAAAGAAGATCGTCTGGCGCATGGACGCGGCCAAGGGCGGCGAAATCCACACGATCCAACCCATCGGGCTGGACCGGGCGCTCGTGGTAGAAAACGGCACGCCGGCCAAACTGCGTATCATCAATAAGAGGACTGGAGTCGTCGAGGTGGAGCGTAGTTTTCCGCAATCCCTTACCGGGGGCGGGGTTCACGCCCAGTTCCGCCGCGCGCGCATTACTGCCCAAGGGACCAATCTCATCCCGTTCCTCCAGACCGATCGCGTGGTGGAGTATGATAAAGGTTTTAATGAGATCTGGTCTTACTCCATCCGCACACCGTGGGCGGCGATCCGATTGAAGAACGGCAATACGTTGATTTCGGATGAAGCGGACGCCCTCGCCCGCGAAGTGAATACCAAAGGCGAGACAGTCTGGGAATTCAAGCTGTCCGAGTTACCGAAGGAACTCGGGTTTTCCGGAAGTCAGAGCTGCGTCCGGCTGGCCAACGGCAATACCATCTTCTGCTCGCGCGGCGATGGCGGGAAGCGGCCTCAACTGGTGGAGATCACGCCGGATAAGAAACTCGTGTGGGCGCTTAAGGATTGGAAGGACCTCGGCCCGGCCACGGCCATCCAGGTCCTGACAGACCCGGGCATTCCAGAAAGACCTGGGGACCTTCAGCGCTGAGAATTCACTGCGTCCCATCCACGGGCGCATGCCCACCCTCCAACAAGATGGATTGGAGCTCAGGATAGCAGGTCAAGTGGATGCCGACACACCGATTGCCTTCGTCTCGGGACTCGCGCACTATTGGCGTGCAACCTGAGCCACACGTTATGTCAACTTTGAGAAGGACACGCTCGTACGCGGCCGCCGGCTTCCTGGTCTTGTCCGCCGCCACGGCCACCGCGGCTGTTCATCCGCTGTCCGGCCATAAGCTCCTGGTGGCCTCTATTCGCACAGGGGACACGGAAATCTTCATCGCCGACCCGGTGACGGGAGACATGCAGAACGTCTCTCGATCCCCCGAGTCGGAGGATCGTTACCCGTGCTGGTCGCCCGATGGCGCGCGGATTGCCTTCATCTCGGATCGCCATCACGCCACCAATCTCTATGTCATGGATGCCAGCGGGGATCATGTGCGCCGGATCACGACCACTCCAGCCGTATGCTACATGCCGAGTTGGCAGGTCACTCCGGACGGCGAACGGATTGTTTTTGGCATGCATGGCGAGAAGCCGGAGATGGCCAGCATCCGCCCCGATGGCTCCTCCCTTGCGAAGCTAGGAGAGGGCCATGACCCGACTCTCTCCCCCGGGCGGGCGACGGATCTGTTACACCGGCGAGGTCCCTGAAGGTGGAGTGAGCGTCTTCACCATGAAGTGGGACGGTTCGGAGAAGCACCGCCTGGTGGCAGGCGCCAGCAAGCCCGGAGCGACCTTCCCCAACTGGTCACCGGACGGGAAGTTCATCGTCTATTCGTGGCCGGTCGGGGAAGCCCTGGAACTGTTCGTCATTGCCGCTGAGGGCGCTTCCCACCCGCGCCAGGTCACACGCACCGGCGGCATCTGCACGCCCGCAGCATGGTCCCCTGATGGGCAATGGATTTCATTTCGCTTCACCGACGAGGCTTATTGGCGGAACAAAGAACGGATGCGGGAAGTTTACTCGAAGAAACCTGCCGATAAGCGCCCGGTCTGGATCGTGCGACCGGATGGCTCGGATGCTCAGGTCGTCGAACCTTTGCGTTTCCAAATGTCCATTGATGGCAGCCGGGCGTCCTGGAAGCCGATATCCCACAACCAATAAGGTGGAGGCCGAGCTTATTGATTTGCACAATGCTGCAACTGTGACGAATCCGATCTCAAGCTGATGGAGCGAATCAAGGAGAAGGACGCCGGCCAATACCCGATCATTATGATTCAACCGGACCCAGGGGTGGCATCGGCGCTAAACTCTGGTTGAAAGTGCATTGGGTTCAGGGCTGCCAGCGGTACATGAGGACCTTGGCTTTGTAGTCTTCCTCGACGAACACGAGGTACTCACCATTGCTTCGCCTGAACGCGGTAATACCAGTCAGGATGTCTATCCAGCCAGTATTCTCGAGACCCCCGACGGTGGGGCCGGGATCAAAAACGCCAACCTCAGCACCGTCGCTCAGGCGGTTGATGTGAATCCGTCCTCGCTCTTTCCAGCCTCCCGTAAAGGCATACTCGCCCGCAGCCGCCACACAGGCCGCCTCCTTGCCCGCACCCGACTCAAAGGAGACGGTCTTGCGATTGCCGGCCAGATAGCCTTTGCAGACGAACACGCGTCCGATGTGCCGCATATCGCTGCCCTCGTCCGCCACGACTAATGTGTCGGTGTCATCCAGGTAACAGACCCGGGCCACTTTCTTGACTCCTTGGGGCGGCTCCAGGACCGTGATCTTGTCCGCCGTATAGATTGGATTTCCTTTCGCGTCGAGCCCTTGAAAGTCGTAGCGGAAGAAGCCGTAAGCCATCCAGATGTTGCCTTTCCTGTCCACCCAAAATGGCCCGGGGTGCACACGGTCGGAATTGGGCATAAACTCGTTGGCCTGGTATTCGCCATCGCCGTTGAGGTCCCGCCAAATGGAAGTGCCTTTGGGCTTGTTGGGGGGCCACTTTTGCTCGGTCCGGTAGAGATCATTCTCCCACTGCAGAATGAGCCCGGACGGGACCGCAATCTCGTCGTCGAAACGGAATATGTTGATGAAGTTGCTGGCGAACATTCCGCCCACAAAAAGAAAGCGGTGGCCGTTCAAGTAAACGAGCTGTGGCGAGGTCAGGCCATGCTCGCCGTTCTGTTTGACGAAAGTTAACCCACGCGGATCGTGCGGATATTGGTGGCGATCCAGCGAATAACCCACCAGCTTCGATTCCTGGCCCGGCGGTTTGGTATAGTCCATGACATAGTGCTCCTGGATGCCCCATAAATCGCGGCCGTCGGAGGCTGGGTCGGCGCAGACCACGTCCACAAAGAAGTCGCCACGCAATTCCCAAACCGGTTTGCCCTCGGGTGAGAACTTGCGCAGGCAGGAACCCATCTCGCTCATCGCCACGTAGAGGTTGCCCGCCCCGTCCATGCCGATGCCACGGATGCCCCAGAACTTAGCGGGTGTCACCTGGCCTGGCTTCCCGCTGCCAATGCCACCGTAATCTCCAAATGCGCGGGCGAGCTTTGGCTGTTTGGGATTGCTGATGTCGTAGAACAGCACCTGCTGTCGAGGGCTGGTTTGGGAATCGGCCACCATCAATTGGCCATTGTTGGCCAGCGCCAGGGCCATCGGTTCGAACAAATCCGGGAACTTAACGGGCTCGCCGTCACAGGTGATGCCTTTCGGTTTAATGTCATACTCGTGGAACTTGGGCTCAACGTAATCGAATTCGATCTTCCACTCGCGCCCGGATCGGTCTCTCACCTGGAGACTGTTGGGATTGACGTTGGTATTCCCAATCACATCCCCGTCCTTATACACCCCGAACTTCTTCCCGCCTTCGTCCCAGTGGCTCCAGGTGTTGACGGTGCCGTCGGGTTGTACCTGCGCGTGGATGAAGAAGTTCTGGACCCATTTATTGCTGGCGCCGGAAAACGAGTTGCCAAGCCAGGAAACCGAATAGTTCAGCGGTGCCGCCTTAAGGACCAAAGCCGTGCAGAAAGACAGGAAGCATGTGAGTCGAATCTTAGTTTCACGGATGTTGGGTGCCACGTGGCAAGCGTACCAAAGGGCGGACGCGGCGCAAAAAGCAATTTCCCTCGGTGCCATTGGCGGTAAACAGGCTCCTGACAGTCACGAGCCATGGCGATGATGAGCGCCTGGATGCCGGCCTCATTTCTTTCCGCTCACCGCGATCGCCGGGCCGAGAGTCCGCACCTCCAGCTTGAGGTTCGCATCCTTCTGCGGAGCATAGCCGAGCCTAAGCTCCACGACGCCAGCGCCTGCCTGCGCCGCCTGCCGGTCCACTGGCATTCGTCCTACCTCCTTCCAGGCTTCCGTGCAAATGACCGCCTCGGCTCCCCCGGTGTATTTCAGCGCTCCACCTGCCGGCACCGTGGTTTCCGCGAGCGCCACCACCTGCTTTCCGCCCAATTCCAGCTTGAGGCCGGACACCGGTTGTTTGGCGTCGCACCGCACCACCCACTGCAGGGCCTGCGGGGCATTGGTATTGGTAAACTGAAACTCGGCTGGGCCCGGCTTGCTGGCGTCCTGGCTGAAGCGCGCGCCGAGCACTTCGTAAAGGCGCCATTGGCCCATGCCCGCCGATTCGAGATGGAATTCGCGGCTGTTGTCACGCAACAGGGCCTTCACCGGAGGCGGGAACGCACCGGCCATCCGGGCCGTTTCCCATTGCTGGATCGCGGCTAAGATAGCGGGGGTGGCACCGAACTGCCGGGCAGCGTTCGCCGACGCGGCGTCCGCCTCGAGTTGTGCCGTGCTGGCGAGGCTGGCAGCCAGGGCGAAGCCGGCGTCGAACCCGGCGGCGCGGGCCAGCAGCCATTCCGCATCCTCGATGCTGGTGGCGGGACGCAGCGCGAACCAGCCGAGCATGTGGGGCATGAGGTTGCGCTCGAAATAGACCTGGTTCTTGAAGCGGTACAGGGTCTGGCTTTCGCGGAAACCGGCGTACCAGGGCTCGCCCCAGTTCATGCGCGTGTAGATGTGCCAATTGAAATGGCCCGGGTTGCTGGCGTCATTGATCACTTTGCCCTGCAATTCGGGGGACAGCGCGTCATACCATGCCTTGGTGAACAAAGTGCGGCCATATTGGCCATAGCCGGTGGACCAGTTGCCCTCCAGGCCGTCCAGGGAAATCTGCCGTGCGCCCGTGTAGTTGCACAGCTTGGCAATGTTCCGCGCCACTTCCTGCGCCAGGTCCGCATCCGTGAGGAAAACCTTATACGCGTGATCCATCAGCTTGCCGACGCTGGAGTTAGCCGCATGCGCCGCGGCGTGTGTGCGCCAGGCTCCGCGCCGGCAGTCAAGCAACCGCCACGGCGCCTCGCCGGATACCGAGCCGTAGCGGACCAATTCTCCGCCGATGACCACGGTGTTCATATCGGTCGGCTTCCGAAAGTAGTCGGGTGAGGCGATTGGGATCTCCTTCTGATCGGTATCCACCTCGGCAGTCAGAACACTCGATCCGATGCGGGCCAGGCGCGGATCAGGCTTCGGAGTCACATAAGTATCGTTGGGCGTAATGAAGTTTGAGAGGGTGTGGAAGCCGACGCGCACTCCCGCCTTGCCGGCCTTCTGCACACAGGTCCGGAAGCCGTTCCAGCCCTGCGGAAAGAAACTGCGCTTAAGCTCGAAATGCCCCCAGGTCTCGAAGGGCGAACTGTGGTAGAGATAGTTCAGCCCGGCGCGTTTCGTCATCTCGATGGCGCCTTCGATGTTGTCCTCGCTGAAATCCACAATCAGGTAGGAGCAATTGGCGTTCGTTGCCACCTTGCCCCACACCCCGTCCAGCATGGGATGGGGCAGGCCCTCGGCCAGTTCGATAGCACCGATCGTCTGGAGCGCTTTGCCCGCCGGACAGGCGAACAGGGCAATCTTGCTGCCGACCACGCCTCCATCGTGAAAAGGAGGAGCCACAAACTTCTCGTGGCCCCAGTTGGCAATGACCCGCTCCCGGTCACGGTTGCGGCAAAACGCCTGGACCACGCTGCCGTAGTCCGTCCGCCGGGCAGCGTCACCGCGGAAGCTTTGGCCCTTGGTCAACTCCGCCGGCAGGTTGAGATAGTCACCCGGGTCGTCGGCACCGTAATCCGGCTCGACGTCATTCTCCGATACCGGATAGCCGCCGAGCGTCTTGGCGTTCAGCGCCTGGAGCCCCATCGCGAACTCGTTGTCGCGCACCACCCCAACGGTCTCACCGATGATGCTGCCGATGGTGGTCGGGTAGGGTCCCCACACGACCAATTCCACGCGATTGGTCGGCTGCACCTCCACTAACATGAAGACCACATGGGTCGGCTTCGACTCGAGCTTCAACACCGCGTTGGCGCCCGCATCGCCGTAGCGGAGCGCCAGGTGCCTGGTGGCCGCATCCCACGTCGCGATTTGCGGCGCATAGAGTTTGCCTTCCATGCGAAGGCTCAGCACCGGGGCGGGTTGTGCCGCCGCCAGGTAGTCGCGCCCGTCTTCGTTTCGGGACAGGCCACATAAACAGCCTTTGGCATCAATCGCGAATGATGCCGTTTGCGTGCGGAGCGTCACAAGCGGCTCCGCCGCGCTGAGCGCTCCGTGTCCGGCACATATCAGCAACGCAAAGATCAGTTTCAGGTTGCGCATATTGTCCTCCCGACTTCTCTCGGTTAGTAGTCGCTTCGACTCAGGAAGCAGCACTTCACGGTCGCCAGGCTCCTGCGGGTGGATAGCCATGCATCATTGGTGACGCACCTGGAGCAATAGGGCACTCTCGGGCGGGATCGTCAGCGTTACGCCGCCGCCGGTTAATTGTCCGGCGTCCAGACCGACCGGCGCCGGCTTGGCACTGGCGTCGGAGGTGTTATCGCGGGAGGGGAACAGCGTGGCGGTAGTGACCGAGGACAAAGGGTAAGGCAGCTTTTCCGGGTGGAGGACACATCGGACTTCATTGGTGGAGGCGTTCTGATTTCCAACGACCAGCCAGGATTCACCGGGCCGGCTGTAGATGCAGCAGCCGGAGCGGCCTCCTTCAAGCGTTACGGCCTGGTTTCGCCAATCCACGAACCGGTAGTCTTCAAACTTGCCGATGGGCTTGAGAACCGGGAACAGGTCGAAAGCTTCCGGGCTCGCTGGCCACGGCGTGACGCCTGCCAGCAAAGCTTCCAAAGCAAAGAGCCGATGGAGATGCCGGGGCGCCTGGGCGTCAATCATGCCATAACTGATCACGCCGCGCGGGCGAGCCCCAACCAGCGACCATTCCAAGGGCAACGCCTGGAGGTCCGGTCCCTCGCCAGACCATTTTGCGTAACCCCACTCGTGGGCCACGACATCATCGGCGAAATTCTCCGTGGCGAACATCGGCGTGCCGGTGTCGTGGACAATTACTAACCCGTGCGGCCCCACACGCCGTCGCGTCCATTCCATGAGATTCAGCAGTTCGTCAATGTCCCAATGGCCGGCAGCCGCCTGGCCGGCTTTGAGGTGCTCGTGCCGGGGATTGCAGCAAAGCAGCGCCACGTTCCAGTCGTAGTAAACGCCGTCCAGAGCGTGGTGAGTGAGCACACGATCTATGGACGCTTTGAGATAATCCAGCCAGCCGGAGCGCAGGCACATTTGCGCGCCGAATTCAGACTTGTCGTTGAAGGCATTGTGCTGGAGATCGCCCTTGCGGTTCATGCGGCCCCAATCCAAGCCGTGTTGTTGGAAGGCCTCGGTGCTCGGGTGCAACTCCTTGTTGGAGAAATAGGTGCCGACCCGGATCCCCACCTTGTGGCAATCGGCGATGACCTCATCGTATTTGTCCATGTCCGGGTAGGGCGGATAAGAACCGTCGCGCCAAAACAGGCCGTCGCCGTAAGCGTCGCCGTCGTTGTGGCAATGGACGCTTTGAAGGCCATTCTCGGCCCATTGCTGGATTTGGTTGGTGCTGACCCAATTGCCGCGGTTGCGGTTGAAGCTGGTGTGGAACCAAGGCGGGAGCGCATGGCCCTCCAGCAGCGGCAGACCGAGGTAGTAGTCAAAGGTCAACGGCGCGGAAACCACGACCGGGGACTGTGCATTTTGAAAGGGTGAGACGGAGAACAAGATGCCCGCCGGCGAGGAGCCGGCCTGCAGGACACTTTTGCCCTGCCCTCGCTTGCCGGTGAACTGCAGGTTCCATTGCGCCAGGTCGGAGGAGACGAACCACTCGAGGCCCTCGACCCCCGGGTCGGTGAACATCACGTAGCGCGGCACGTAGGGCATCTGGACCGTTGAGGCGGCCTGATCGGTCAGCTTTCCCCAATGGCAACTGCCAAACGAAAAGGCCGGCGCGCCTTCCTCCTCGGTCAAGCCATCGCGGTAGCCGTAAGCGGACAGACTGCGGGCCAGGACTGTTGAAACGGGGCAAATCTCTTTCGCCCGCAAGTCCTTGCCGCGGAAAGTCAGTTGCTTCTGAACTTTCACATAGCCCCACCGATACTCATAGACCGTCTTCACCCGGACGCCCGACGGCTTGCCGGCCGCGTCGCGCAGCGTGCTCTCGACGGTCACCAACTCGTTCAAGCCCTCGCGACGGGTCGTGACCCGTGGAGCGGGCTCGTTGAGGTCGGAAGCAATTACGCCCGACGCATCCTGAATCCGGGTTTCGAATGGCCGGACCAGCAAGTTCGTGGCTGTCCCATGCGTCAGCCGGATGCTGGCAATGGCGCCGCCTCTCTTGAGATCGTGCTGCACGGTGTAGTAAGGCGTGCTCAGTGTCAGCAATCTGGCCGCCTTGTCCCGTTGGACCGAATAGGCTTGGGGCCAGGTGGAAACCAAATCCGTCACGGACTCCGCGGAAGCGAAGGGGGACGTGAAGAACAGGGCCAGCACGCAGACGGGAAGAGACCGGGACAGCAGTCGAGCTTGATTGTCGCTTTTCATATCTGTTATCGCCGCCTGATATTGTGATATCCGGCGTTCACCCGCAACCATCAGCCGTACGGGCTGATTGCATTTCCGGGCTAATGCGCACAAGATTCGCGGCGGACGCTCGTGCCGAGTGGTGGGCGCCGTCAAATTAAGCGGACAGAGCTAGAGCGCTGCTTACAAAAGCATGAAAACGAAAACTGTGTTCCGTAGGTTGGTTGGCGTGGTCTTCACCGGCGCGGTGCTGGGTGTTCTATTCGGCGGCTTGTCTCCTGCGGCAGTCCAAACGGGCGCCGCTGCGGCGTCGTTGAACGTCGCGCCGCTGAAGTACCGGCAACGAACACTGGCCAACGGGTTGACCTTTCTTTCCATCGAGAACCATCGCAGTCCCACCGTGGCGATTCAGGTTTGGTACCACGTTGGGGGCAAGGACGATCCAGCGAGTCGTTCCGGCTTCGCGCACTTGTTTGAACATATGATGTTCAAAGCCACGAAGAACCAGAAGAGCGAGAATTTCGACCGCTTGACCGAGGATGTCGGCGGAGCGAACAACGCGTTCACGCAGGAGGACGTCACGGTCTATCACGAGACGGTGCCCTCGAACTACTTAGAGACGCTGCTCTGGGCCGAGGCCGACCGCATGGCCAACCTCAATGTGGACGAGGCGAACTTCATCTCGGAACGGGCGGTGGTCGAGGAGGAGTACCGCCAAAGCGTTCTGGCCAGTCCGTATGGCCGGCTGGAGATTTACGTCGAGCAAAACTCTTTCGCGGTGCACCCCTATAAGCGCGGGGTCATCGGTTCCATCGCCGACCTCGATTCGGCGAGCATCGAAGATGTGCGCAAGTTCCATGCGACCTACTACCGGCCGGATAACGCGACCCTGATCGTCGCGGGCGATTTCGATCCCGCACAAGTGGATGCCTGGGTGGACCGATATTTCGGACGCATCCCCAAACCTGCAACCTCAATACCTCGGGTCACGGTGACAGAACCGCCGCGCACGAAAGAGGCCCGCGTTAGCACGACCGGCCCCAACGTGCCGCTTCCCGCGACGGCCATTACTTACCTTCTGCCGCCACGCAAAAGCGATGATACAGACGCGCTCCGGATTGCCGAGGTGATTCTCGGACGGGGCGAATCGTCGAGGATGAACCAATCCCTGGTGTACCGGCAGCAAATAGCGGCGAGCGTCAGCGCGAATGCCGATTTGCGCGATGACGCCGGGTTGTTCGGCGTGAAAATCATCACGGCGGGCGGGAAGTCGGCGGCGGACGCCGAGCAAGCGGCCTTGGCCGAACTGGACAAACTAAGGGAGAGCCCCATCAGGGCGGCCGAACTCGATAAAGCCCGGAACATGCTGTTGGCCGACGTGCTCGGGGCCCGCGAAACCGCTGAGGGCCAGGCCTTCGCGCTGGGCGAGGCGGCGGTGAGTTTCGGTGACCCGGACCGCGTCAACACCGACATCGCCCGCTTGCAGGCAGTCACCGCCGCCGATGTTCAGCGTGCCGCGCAAAAGTATTTCACCCCTGAAAACCGTGTCGTTGTTCGCTATGAGAATCGCCAGGATGAGCAGGGCGGGCAGAGCAACGCCCCGAAAGCAGCCCCGACCGCCGCACCCACGGCGTTCGCCCCGCAGGAAACTCCCCCCGCGCCCGCGGGTCCGCGTCCGGCCGCGTTCCCAACGCCGATCGAAAAGAAGCTGCCCAACGGCGTCCGCGTAGTGGCTATCCCGTACCCCGGCACGGGACTGGTCAGCGTCTCCGCCAATGTCAAGGCCGGCAGCGTGTTCGACCCGAACGCCGCCGCGGGCCTGGCGGATGTTACGGCGTCGCTGCTGACCCGGGGGACAAAAACGCACAGCGCACCGCAGATTGCCGAAACGATCGAAGCCCTGGGCGGCTCGCTTTCCTCTACGGCGGGTTGGGACGCCGCAAGCGTCACTTTGTCGTCGCTCTCGACGCGTCTGGCGGACGCTCTGCCGACGTTCGCGGAGGTGGTTCGCTCGCCGGCTTTCGCCGCCGCAGAAATAGAGCGTTTGCGGTCCGAGTCGCTGGACGGCCTCGCGGTGTCATTGCGTGCGCCGGGAACGCTGGCCCGTTTGACTGCCGGTCGCGTGGTTTTTGGCGAGAGCGGCTATGGCCATTCGCCCAACGGGACACCCGAAACCATCAAAGCCTTGGACGGTGGGCAAATCAGCCGATTTTACCGAAGCTGGTATCAACCCCAGAATACGGTCTTGGTCCTTGGTGGAGACATCACCCCGGAGGCTGCTTTTGCGTTCGCGGTGCAGTATTTTGGGGACTGGAAAGCCGTGCGGATTGCTCCGCCGCCTGTCCCAAGCCCCGCCGTAGTGCAAAAAGGTGGCCGCGTCGTGGTCGTGGACAAGCCTGACGCGGGCCAGGCGGCCGTGTGCGTGGCCCGCGCGACGATTCGCCGTGCCGATAAGCGGTACGCCGTCGGGCGCGTGGCCAATGGCGTGCTGGGCGAGGGCTATTCTGCCCGGATGAATCAGGAGGTTCGGATCAAGCGCGGCCTTTCTTACGGTGCCAGCAGCAGCCTGGGCACGCGTAAAGAAAGCGGGCTTTTCCTCGCGTCGGCGCAGACGCGCAACGACGCCGCCCCGGAAGTGGCGATGCTCCTGAAAAGGGAGTTGGGCCGCCTGGCGAGCGAACCGGTCGGGGCGGCCGAGCTTGTCCCGCGCAAGGCAGCGCTTTCGGGGAATTACGCCCGCGAACTGCAGACCGGCGCGGGGCTGGTTGCCGCGGTTGCGTCGCTGGCGGCTTATGAGCTGCCGTTGTCCTCCCTGAATGAATATCTGCCGCAGGTGCAGGCGGTCACCGCCCCACAGATTCAGCGTTTCGCCACGAAGCATCTTGGCGCGGGCGACGCCAGCATCATCATCGTGGGCGACAGCCGTCAGTTCTTGCCCGAGCTAAAGAAACGGTTCCCCAGCGCCGAATTGATCCCGGTAGATAAACTCGATCTGAACAAAGCGGCTCTGGTTAAAGCCAGCGATCTGCCCAAGTGGTAATTACCAGGAGTGTTTTGGCGGTTCGATGCCTCCTGGTTTTTCGCGCCCTCGAAAGGAACAGAGGGAACCCTGACGTCTTTGGAGGCATACCGCGGCCTTTGCGGAAGGCTCCAGGCAACTAGCATCAACGCCGGGCAGTTGGGCATGATTTCGATGTTTGACGGCAGGGTCTTGTCGCATTGCGCCTTGCGTGCTTGATGGCGCGCTGCACGTTGATCATTGGTTTCATGCATTCGGTACACGCGGCCTGGCGCGCGAGATCGTACTGCGCCAGCCGGTTCCCGGCCCTGGCCTAGCCTTGCGCACCCTGGTTCAATGCAGGGAATGAAGGTCTGGTGGCAGCTTCCGTCCCTTCAGCCTGCGCTTGACTCGTTTGCGTCGCTTTGCTGGTTCCCGACAACACCTGCAAATGCGCCACTAGCGCCGCATTCAACCTCTGGCGATACGCGTCGAACGCCGCCCGGCCTGGTGGGCTCAGACGCAGCAACGTCTGCGGCACTTTGCCGCGATAGGTCTTCTCGATTTCCACGTAGCCGGCCTCCTCCAGCTTCGCGAGGTGGCTGGACAGATTGCCCTTGTTCAGCTCTGTCTCGCGCAGCAGGTAAAGGAAATCGCATTCCTCCACCGCTGCGAGCAACGCGACGATCATCATCCGCCCCGGTTCATGAATCACCCGGTCCAGCCCCGCGATAGCGCGAAGTTGCTCGTTCATGGGGTCTCCACGGGAGGAAGCGGGTTGTGCCGAACGAACAAAACCAGCGTGGCCGCGCCGGAGAGGCACCACACCAGGCCCATGACCAGCATCACTTGCGGAGGGATCAGTTCCAGGGTCGGCATCAACTCAGGTTTCACGACGGGATAAGGAATTGCGGGAGCAACCACGATCGGCCCGATTAGCATGATCGCCAGCACCAGCCACTTCCACCGGTGTTGCCTGATAGCGACGCCGTTGCCCATCAGGTAGAGAACCGCATTTGTCGCCACCAGGAAGCTCAACACACCCAACTGGGGCCAGTAGATATCGGTATGGCGCACTACCGATTTGCTCCAATACATCAACCAGAAAACGACGCCGCACACCAGGAACGGAATGCCAACGAACAGCAGGAGCAAGGTGAGCCGAACCAGGCGTAGGGTCTTTCTACCTGCGGAGGTTTGCCCCAATCCTTGATTGATCAGAGCGGCGTCGTAGGCCGCAGGCAAAGGCTGGCGCTTCCTGATGACCTTGCGGCCCAGGTACACCGCCAGAGTTGCGCAAACAAGCAGTTCAATGCCGTGCAGAATGATCCTGTGTAAATCGCTGTGCGCGCTTGCTCGGCTGATCGCTTCACGAATCTCCGATACCAGCACGAATGGCAGGGTGAGGCTCAGACCAAGCGCGCCGCCAAAGACCATGAGCATCACCAGCTGGATCAGTTTCATGTCGTTCGGATTGGCGACATAACCAGTGCGGGGCCAGGTAATGAACCTCTTGACCATCTTTGGAATGCCGTAGGGAGCAAAGCCCGCGCAGATCAGCGGTACGTAGCCGATCCAGGCAGTCCACCAGGATGTCCCTACAGATTCCGACAGGGCGGCGTTGAGATAAGAAACCGAGCCAAAGCAGAGGAGCGCCGTTCCCCAGCCAAGCTCGAAGCTCCCGTCCATATTCACATTCTGCGCGGGCCGCTGCATCTGGGCTTGGAGCTTGGCGAGGTCTCCAACCTCGGGAACATCCGGCAGGCTTTGTAGGTTGTCTCTCATGCCATACTAGTTTGCTATACAAACCTGTTTGTGTCAACATCGAAACTGAACGTGCAGCGTGCCGCTTGTGGGATCCTGGGAGCGCCGGGTGCCAGCCTGCTTCCTGGGCACAATTCCCATCACCCATCGTCAGCCTCGCTAGGCCATCCCCATGGTGTCTGTTCAGCAACAATTAGAAATGGCCTTTGGCGACAATTATCAACTTTTGTAAGTGTTTTCCCCCAATGAGCATTTTCCTTTTCTAACCCAGCCGCTAAGAGAGCTTTAGCTGCGGTTGGGTTAGAAAAGGAAAATGCGACTTACGTAAATTCATAATTGTCGCCAGACCTGGAAAGTGATTGTCGCTGTACAGTATGTCTATGGTACCTCCGTAGTACCTCCGTAGTACATCCCTAGTACCTCCCTTATACCTCCCAATATAGATAGGAGGTACTAAGGATGTACTAGGGAGGTACTAGGGAGGTATAACGGAGGTACTATGGTGGTAATAGCTGCAGGGGGACGCTATTACCCGGAGAATAGGAGTAAGTTGTTGCATACGAGAAGGAGGCGTGCTTTTCACGCGCAGCAGTCTCCCTCAAAGGCACAGGGACTTCCACCGAACGGCGAAGGACGCCTGCAGGGCCACAGTCATACTGGGTGCGAGCCGTCGCCTGAAGGCCTGTTTGCCGACCAGCCGCAGCGCCAAAGCGCACATTGCGGCTACTTCTCCCCTTCCGCATAATCGAGGGATTCGCCCTCGGCATTGGTGACATTCAACCGCTCGCTGAGCGGCAGCCCACCGTTCACGATGCAGGGCCCGTCGTCGGTGATCTCAATCTGCGGCTTCGGTTGGTTGCTCGAATTCACGCGGCGTTGCGCAAGTTAGCACCCTTGCTAGGTTTGCTCCGAGCCGCAGCGCCGTCCTGGATCGGTGTTACGGACTTCGGTGGACGCGAAGCCGGCGCCAAGGGATATTTGAGTTCTCGCCAGGCATCTATCCCGCCCAAGAGCGGTCGCACGCGGGTGACACCTTTGCGATGGAGTACCAGGGCCACCCGCGCGCTGGACACTTCGTTTGGGCATGAGCAATAGACGATCACCTCCCGGTCGCGGGGAATCTCCTGGTGCCGATGCTCGACTTCCTCCATCCCCAAATGGATGGCGCCCGGAATGAGCGAAGGATCGAGCTCGAGTTCCGCACTCGGCCGCAAATCAATAATAACGACCTCCTCCCCGGCATCCTGCTTTCGGCGCAGTTCGACGGGCGTGATCCGCGCCATGCGCAACTCCCGCAGAATCCGCTGCCGCTGCCAGTATTTGAAGCCGATGTAGATTATCCCAACCCCGAGGATCAGGCTCAGAAGGTTCCCGCCGAGGTGGGCCAGCGCGGTCGCGATCTGTTGGATTTGATTGCTGAACAAATAACCCAGGAAAAGGTAACCGCCCCCGTAAAGCACCGAAGCGAGCCCGTCCGCGAGGAGAAAGCGGCTGAACTTGACGCCAGCCATCCCCGCCAGCGGGGGAGCCACAGTGCCCAAACCAGGCACGAACTTTGACACGACTACCCCGCGCAGGCCGTAGCGCGTAAACACATTCTGCGTGCGGCGAACGCAGGAGTCCGGCTCCAAGGAAATGCGGCAAAGCAAGCCCAGGACCCGATGGCCGCGGTATCGTCCGAGGTAAAACCAGATGGTGTCCGCGATCAGGCAGGCGGCCACGGCGATCCCAAGCCCGAAGAGGAGGCTGAATTGCCCGGTCGCGGAAAGCGCGCCCGCCGCCAACAACAAGGGCACGACCGGCAGCGGCAGCCCCATTTGCTCCAGGAATACGGCCACGAACACGACCGGCGCGCCGTGGTTGACGAGGAATTGAGTGGGATCAGTCATGCAGGGAAATCACCGCCAATGGTCAGGCTGGCGCGGGTGCCCAAGGCGACTTTGCTCGAGAGTGCTCTGGTATGGTTCGACATAATTGCTTCGTGATCTTCATGACTCTTGCGCCTGCCAGCCGATAGGGTGTTTCCTTGCCGTTCTGAGGGGTCGGCAAGAATAAGCCACACCTCCATAACCCTGTCAACAAACCTGGAACTTTGGGCCTTGAATTGAGGACCCGCGAACTCAGGACGGCAGGGATTCCTTGCTTCCTGATTTCCAAATTGAGCCTCTCGTGCCATTCTCAATCGCTTACACAACTATCGAGCAATCAACGGTATGAAGGTCACACTCAAGGCACGCTTCGTGCAGAAAGCAGGGCTGCCCCGCGGCCGCGTCTTATGAAATCAGTCCTTCTGGTCCTCGGTGCCGCCCTCCTGTGGTCCGCCCCAGACTCCTCCCTCTTAGCCGCAAACCTGGCCGTTGCGTCGAGGCCAATCCGCGGGGAAGTCATCGTTAAGCGCACAGACTCAGCCTGGGAGTCGCAGCAGGTGCAGGAGCCGTGCATCCTGCCCAATCCGAAAGACCCGGCACGCATGGTAATGTTTTTCTCCGGCGTGCCCGCGACCAACCGGAATCTCTGTTTTATCGGCAAGGCGTGGGCCCTCACGTCCGACCCCTTCACCTGGCACCAGGCCCAAGACAACCCGGTGTTCTGCCCCGCGAAACAAGGCTGGGATTCTGGGAGCATCCGGCTCGACACAGCGCTCTACATCTCGGAGGAGGATGCCTACTACATTTACTACTCGGGCACCACCGCGTCGGTTCAGGACCGCATCGGGCTGGCCATCTGCCCGACCGGGACCGACGGGTATTCCGGCATTACGCCCACGGCTATCCGGCGCGTCGGCGCGCAACCGGTGCTCTCGCCCGAGCCGGCCGCGCCGTTCTTCGAGGAGATGGCCTCTCAGGCGGCGGTCTTGCGCGAGCGGAATGCCAGGGAATGGGGATGGGATTGGTACATGTATTACTCTTACCGCGGGAAGGACGGCATCCTGCCCGGCCTCCGGTTGGCCACCTCGCGCGACGGAAAAACCTGGAACCGTCACTACAACGAGAGAGACCCGCGCGGCATGGGCCAGATTTTCCAGTCCACGCCCGGCGCCTATTACGAGTGGCACCAGGCCTCCAGGATTGGCGGCACCTATTTCCTCTCCATCGAAGTCGGCATCGCCGCCGGCAAACGCTGGCGGCCCGTCATCGCGGTGAGCCGGCACACCGCCACCGGCTGGGCGCAGATGGATGTGGACGCGCTGCTCCAGACCAAGTGGGAAGGCCTGTATCGCGACGACACGATGTACCACGTCGCCACGCCCGCGCGCTATCAGATCGCGGGCAGATGGTATCTCTACGCCCAAGCCTGCCCGCTGCCCGCCAACGGCAACTACATTGATGGCCAATGGGACCTGTGGTGCATTGCGTGCGACCGGTTGATCCCGACGCTGCCGGGCTTTGAAGGCATCTACATCCCCGGCCAGCCCACGGCCGCAGAAGCCCTGCGCTGATCGCGAGCAAGAGACTATTCGACGAACTCCAACACACCGAACCTCTCCGGGGTGTGAAAGCTGCCGCTCAAGGGCGGGCTCCAGGCCAGGGCCGCCTGATTGGCACGGTCGCAGCGGAACAAGTTCAGCCGCCAGCGTGTTCCGGCGGCGGGCAGGGTTCCGGTCAAAGCGCTGAGAGGAATGCGCATCTCACACCTCCACACCTTGGCCTTTGTGTCCACCTTCACCACGGATTGGAAATGACTGGTCCAGTCAAAGTCTTTAGCGGGCAGGTCCACTACCATTAGGTCGAGCTGTTCATTGGTCGGCGCTACCTCGAACTCGGCATAATGCCGGGGCCTTTCCGCGTCCGCGCCAATGAACGCCTCGACGACGTCACGGTCCCACAGGCTCACACCGTCCCGGCCCAAGTCAAAGCGTTTCCGGCCTGACTGAGGCGGCTGGAAGACTGTCAGCCGGGTGAACGGGCATTCGTAGGCCAGATAGAGGTCACGGGGCGACCACAGTGCGCGGACCGAAGTGGAGAGTTCGGGGCGGATTGTGCCGTCCCGACCGCTCTGCTCGATACGAACGGGTTTGGCCGTCTGCCAGAGCGGATCGTCAAAGTGCCCCTCCAGGTCCAAGTCCCGGCTAAGCCCCCGCGCTTGCACCCGCGGCAGCGGCAGCCCGCCCGCGAGCAGCTTACGCGCGTTATCGAAATAGACCTTGCGCAACACGGCAGCCGGCAGGCCGATCGAACTGATCTTCCAATCGCCTTGAATGGGCGTCATGTGCTCCCAGTTCCGGTCGCGCGTCTCCAGCCAGCGCCACTCCTTGGCGAAAAAGACCTCGGCGTCGGCGTCGGTGGGCGGGGGTTCGTTGCCGCTGGAGCCCAGGATGAGCCGGTCATAGACCTGGAAGTCGGTGCCGAAGAGAATCCGGTCCTGGTGCTTGAGAAACAAGCGCCGGACCTGATCGGGGTCGTGCCGGCCGATTTCGGGGATGCGCGCCGCAAGGTCCGCCCGCATATTCGGGTAACGGTTCAGCGAGGCGTCCACCCAGTCCAGTTCCTCGGCGTTATTGGCGAAGTGAACGCAGACGAACGTCGTCTCCGGGTGACGCGCGATGACGCGGTTGAGCGATTCCAGGAGCGCCTTCCATGGCGGGAACTTGTTGGTGTCGCCGAACCACCAGCTCCTGTGGTCTTTTAGCTCCTGCCACCGCTCGTTCCGCTCGTCGTAAGGCAGCCAGAAAGCCTTCGGATCAGCGACGTGGATCGAGACGGGCATGTGCAATTCACCGCAGCGCCGCCACATCAGGTCGAGCTTCGGGTCATCCACTTTGAGGAGCCGGCCCGCGCCATCGCGCAAGTAAAGGCCCAGGCGCTTATACTCCTTAAAGCCTGCGGCGCCCAGGCGATGGCCTTCTTCGATCTGCCGGGCGGCCTGTTCGGCGAAGTCCGGCTGGTCCCAACCGCTGTAATCCAGATTCATGTACTGCACAAAGCGCCCGGGATAAAGCGTATCGGCCAGGTACTTGTTGCGTTCGAATTCGCTGGGTCCGCCGTCCTGGGCGCGCGTGACTGTGCCTCCGCTGAGGTTTACTCCCAGCCCGAGACCGACGGCGTCCATGATCTTCACTGCTCGTGCCAAATGTTCGGGGGTGCAATCAATGTGCTGGTGGAGGTCAATACTCCGGTGCTCGGCCCGCCACTGGCCGGCCTGCTGGCGGGTCAAGGCGACCGCCTCGTTTGCGTCCGCCAGCGGCTGAGACAGCGCCCAACTCCCGGCGATCAACCAGGTCGTAATGTGTGTTCGTAGCATGATTCCTCGCTTCTTGTTATTGGGCCGCGAGCTCCCCTCGCCTCGCTTTTGGAAGAGCACCTCGACGATGCGATAAACCAAGGCATCTTGACATCGCTTTGCTTCGGATCGTTTCATAGGCCAATACCGCTCACATGTCTGAATTGCGACCGCTCAGTCCCGGCGGGCGGGGCGCCGACAAGTGGCAAGGGCAAGTGTCCTCACTCTTGGCACTCTCCGGCAACGAACCGCCGCCCAGGGCGCACGGCCAAAGAAGGCTAAATGCTGAAGGCTGAAGTTCAAAGACTAAAAGCGGTGGAACATCTGTCCCGCTTCAGACCCGCTCCCTCCTTCGCGACTCCAGCCCTGCCCCCCGGCTTTCCTATTCCCCTGGCCTCCCGGTGGCGCCTCAAGTGCCGGCGAAGAAACCCGGTCGGTTTGAGATTAGCATGGCTTCTTTATTCCCGAAGAACTATTTAATTGCGGTCGAGCTAATTGCTCTGGCAGATTAGGTCCGACGAATAAGACGTCTGGAAGTCGGTTGTGCGCCGAACGCCCTGACGGGCGCCCTCGGGGGGGGGCGGCCAGAAGTGGACTTTGCGGCGTGACGGGTTTATTATTAACCCGCTGCGTTCAGTAGCCGGGCAGCACAAGATGTCTAACAATACAGAGCCAAATAACAAAACAGAGTCATGAAAAAACTAATCATAGTCAGTGTGGCGCTCCTGATTGCGGGCGCCGTATCGGTCCGCGCGGCGGATGCCAAGGAGAACTGGGAAAAGAACTGCGCCAAGTGTCATGGGCCGGATGGCAAGGGCAAAACCAAGATGGGCGAGAAGCTCGGCATCAAGGATTATACCGAAGCCAAGGTCCAGGACGCCATGAAGGACGAGGAGATGGCCAAGGCCATCAAGGACGGCGTGAAAGATGGGGAGAAGACCAAGATGAAAGGCTTCGGCGACACCCTAAGCGACGACGAGGTTAAAGCGCTGGTCAAGTACGTCCGCGACTTCAAGAAGTAGCGCCTCGCGCGCCATGAATTCTGGGGAGCTATTGCCGGCTCCCCACTTTTCTTAATCAGAAGGACAAAAGACGGTAATAAATCAGCAAGGAAAGGGAAGCGGGAAGGGAGTGGGCCCTTGCATTTTGTTGCTCAGCATTGAGCAGAAAATGATGACAATTGCCGCTCTGAAGAAATAGCCAGGCCCATGCGTCGCCTATTCAAGATGCCGCCGCAGGTGTTCCGGATCTTCCTTCTCGCAGTGGGAATTGTCGTGGCGTATTCGATCGCGCGCTACTTCCTGACGCCGCCGTCGTTCAAGGAGTATGGCTTTTATCGAGGCGCGGCGCTGGCGGAACTGGCGACGCGGGACCGGGTTTACGCGGGCAAGAAGGCCTGCGAGGAGTGCCATTCTGACGAGTATCAGAAGCTGATGAAGCACGAGCACAAGGGCTTGGCCTGCGAGAGCTGCCATGGCCCCGGCGAAGCGCATGCGGAGGATCCGCGGAAAGACAACATACAGCGGAGCAGTTACGCGGCGTGCCTCCGGTGCCACGAAGCCAATCCGTCGCGGCCGAAATGGCACAAACAGATCGTGAGCAAGAACCATTACACCGGCAAGTGCACGGAATGCCACGTGCCGCACAGCCCGTCGGAGGTCCCATGAACCAGCCAGTTTCCCGGCGCAGTCTCCTGGGCAAGATCGCCGCCTCGGTGGCGGGAGTGCTTGCCGCTCCGGCCGCCAAGGCAGCCAAAGCCGTCGCGCAGAAACTCCTGGTTTCGACTGCCGCGCCGAAGGATTACGACCCGACCCAGCATAAGTGGGTCATGGCCATTGATGCCAACCGTTGCATCGGCTGCGGTTTCTGCGCCGAGGCGTGCAAGAAAGAGAACCATGTCCCGGAAGGGCCCTATTTCCGCACCTGGGTCGAGCGCTACATCATCACCAAACCCAAGCCCGGTTCAGGCGCGGCGCGGGGCGAGACGCTGGTGGATTCCCCGGACGGCGGCATTCACGGTTATCCCGAAGCTCCCGTGCCGAAGGAGGAAATCCAGCATTCGTTCTTCGTGCCCAAACTGTGCAATCTCTGCCATCACTCCCCCTGCGTCCAGGTGTGCCCGGTGGGGGCGTCATTTGACGCGCCGGACGGCACGGTGTTGGTGGATCCAAGCTACTGCATTGGCTGCGGGTTTTGCATCCAGGCCTGTCCTTACGGCTGCCGGTTCCTCAGCCCCATCACCAAGACGGCGGAGAAGTGCACGCTCTGCTACCATCGCATCACCCGGGGCCTCAAGCCGGCCTGTGTGGAGGTCTGCCCGACCCAGGCGCGGATCTTTGGTGACTTGAAGCATCCGGTGCCGGACGATCCCATCCAGCAGTTCTACCAAAACAACCTCGTGGAGGCGCTCAAGCCGCACCTAGGCACCGAACCGCGCGTGTTCTACGCGGGCATTGACAAGGAGGTCAGGTAAGGATGACGAATGAACTGACCAACATCGTCGAGGTGGTGATGCCGCATTTCGAGGGTTACGTGTATCCCAACGAAGCGACGCAGCAGCCACTGTGGAGCGTGCTGATTGTGCTCTATCCGTACATCACGGGCCTGGTGGCCGGGGCGTTTATCATGGCATCGCTAGTACGCGTGTTCAATGTGAAGGCGCTGGAGCCGGTGTATCGGCTGTCGCTGTTGACAGCTTTCGCCTTCCTCCTGTGCGCGCCGCTGCCGCTGCTGTTCCACCTGGGGCATCCGGAGCGCTGCTACGAAGTGATGATGACGCCGCACCTGACTTCGCCCATGGCGATCTTCGGCTTCGTTTATGCATGGTATTTGATGGCAGTGCTGCTGCTGGAACTGTGGTTCGATTACCGGCGGGACTTTGTCGCATGGTCCGAAACCACGCCGGGCTTCCGGGGTCTTTTGTATCGCCTGTTCACGGTCGGGGTGACGGACGAGTCCGACACAGCGGTCCAACTGGATCACAAGATTGGCCACATCCTTTCGATTGTAGGAATTCCCTCGGCGTTTTTGCTGCACGGATACGTGGGGTTCATCTTCGGGTCGGTTAAGGCCAATCCGTGGTGGGGCAATCCGCTGATGCCGATCATCTTCATTATGTCCGCCATGGTGTCGGGCATCGCGCTGTGCGTGTTCAACTACATGGTGCTGAGCTGGATTCGCCGCAAGACGGTGGACATGAAATGCCTGGATGTGATGGGCATGTACCTGTTTTACGCGCTGGTCATGGATGCGGCCATCGAGGCGCTGGACTGGATTCACCGCATTTATTCGGCTGAGGAGGGCTTCCAAGTAATGCAGTACATGGCGCGGGTGAAGCTGTTTTACACCCTGAGCCTGGGCCAAGTGGCCTTTGGCACCCTGGTGCCGCTGATCCTGCTGGGCCTGCTGCAATTGGTCCGCCGGCGGGTGCCGGAGCTGCAACGTCGGCGCATGTACTTCGGCAGCGCAGCGTTGGTCCTGATCGGCGTGCTGGCGATGCGCTGGAACGTGGTGATCGGCGGGCAACTTTTCTCCAAGAGCCTGCGCGGAATAATGAGCTACAAGATGGAATTCGCCGGGCTGGAAGGCTGGTACATGGGCGCGGTGCTTCTGTGCCTGCCGTTCGTTTTGTTGACCGTGATGGTGAAGCTGTTCCTTTCGGAGCGGTTGCCGACGAGCGGCCATGTGCCGCATCGCGACTCCGGGCCGCCGGCGCTTCGCCCCGCGGAAGGCTGACCAAATCCGCCGAACCTGAAACCCGGTACCTGAAGACCAGCCCCTAATTCGAGATGCGCGATTGGAAACAACGCCGGAGGACTGAAGCCAGAGAGCCGGAGACAGCGCGCAGGTGGAAGGCGCTCCGTCCATGACCAATGCCGAGCGAACAAGCACGGTGCTGGTGGTTCTCGCGGCAGTGCTTCTCGCGCTGGGCCTGAAGTTCCTGACTCACGCGGGTGAACCCGGCGCGACGCCTAACAGGATTCCCCTGGTTGATACACAATTCCTGGATACCGCCACCTTCCGGAAGTCCTACGCCGAACTCATCCGGGAAAAGGCCGATCTCTCGGACTTCGATTGCTACGCCTGCCATGAAAAAGGCAAGCCACCGGTGTTGCGGTTCGACGCGCAGCACAATCTCATCGTCCCCACGGAACACTCGGACGTTGTGATGAAACACGGAACGCACGACCGGAACAACAACTGTTTCAACTGCCACGACGAACAGAACCTGGAACTGCTGCAAACCCGCGACGGGCGCCAGATTAAGCTGGCGGAAAGCCCCCCGCTGTGTGGCAGTTGCCACGGCCCGACCTATCGCGACTGGGAAGCCGGTGCCCACGGCCGAACCGGCGGCTCCTGGGATCCGACCGCCGTCGTTAGAAAACGCCAGATCTGCGTGGACTGCCACGACCCCCACCACCCCAAAATCCCGCCCCGCAAACCCGCGCCCGGCCCGCATCTCCTCCATCCTGTGGCTTCGGTTGCCGCGGAAGCCGCGCACTGATATGCCAGCCCCCACCTTCAACATCCACGAGAACGAGGGACAGTCGGCCGACGGGCTGAGCCGCCGGAGCTTTTTGCGCACGGCCGTTGCTGCTTCCGGCCTGGCGGCGTTGGCCGCGAGCCTGGCCCCGCTGCGCCATCTGAACGACTTTCCGACCGTGGACCAGTTCCTGCAGAAGTATTACAAGGAACTGACGCCGGAGGAGATGGCCAAAGTGCTGAAGCGCATCGAAGACGAAGTCGAGCGGGAATACGGGTTGCGCCCGCACGTGCGCGACCTCAAGCCAATGAACGGGGTCGAGTTCGTCTATGCGCTGAACCTGACGCGGTGCATTGGCTGCCGCAAGTGTGTGCACGCGTGCGTGGCCGAGAACAACCAGTCGCGGACGCCGGAGATCCAATACATCCGGGTGGTGCGGCTCCCGCACGGGTCGCTGGACCTGGAAAAGGCGGAGCACAACTACAATCCGGAGATGGTGCCCGAGGAGGGATATTTCTATATGCCGGTGCAATGCCAGCAGTGCAAGAACCCGCCATGCGTGAAGGTTTGCCCCGTACACGCAACCTGGCAGGAGGCGGACGGCATCACGGTCATTGACTACAACTGGTGCATTGGTTGCCGGTATTGCGCAGCCGCGTGTCCTTATTGGGCCCGGCATTTCAACTTTACGAAGCCTTCGATTCCCAAAGAGCGGCTGAACGCGGACATGGCGTACCTGGGAAACCGGCCCAGGCGCCAGGGTGTGATGGAGAAATGCCACTTCTGTGTCCAGCGCACGCGGGCGGGCCGGTATCCCGCCTGCGTGGAGGTCTGCCCCGTTGGGGCGCGGAAATTCGGCAACATCCGCGACCCGGAGAGCGACGTGTCCTACATCCTCCGCACCAAACGCGTGTTTGTCCAGTTGAAGGAGGAGTTGGGCACCTCACCCCGGTTCTTTTACTACTTCGACGTATGACGCAGGCCGCGCGGAATTACTTTGTGTTCTTGTGGCGCTGCGCGCGCGTGGCGTTTGCAGGGGACTGGCGTTATTACACCTGGATGGGGGTGCTTACTGTGTTCTGCCTGCTGGGCCTCAATGCCTATCTCAAACAGTTCGCTTACGGACTGGTGGTCACCGGCATGAGCGACGAGGTGTCATGGGGCGTTTATATTGCCAACTTCACCTTCCTGGTCGGCGTCGCGGCGGCGGCGGTGATGATGGTGATTCCAGTCTATATCTACAACAACGAGGAGTTGCATGACCTGGTGATCTTTGGCGAACTGCTCGCGGTGGCGGCCATCCTCATGTGCCTGGCATTCGTCACCGTGGACCTTGGGCGGCCAGACCGGTTCTGGCACCTGATTCCCGGTATCGGCCAATTCAACTTTCCGGCGTCCATGCTGAGTTGGGACGTCATCGTGCTGAACGGTTATCTGCTGCTCAATGTGCACATCTGCGGCTACCTGCTTTATTGCCGTTACCGGAACCGGAAACCGGCCAAGTGGTTTTACATTCCCTTCGTGTTCATTGCCATCGTCTGGGCGGTCTCGATTCACACTGTCACCGCCTTCCTTTACGTGGGCCTGGGCGGGCGGCCCTTCTGGAACTCAGCCATCGTCGGTCCCCGTTTTCTGGCCTCGGCCTTCACGGCCGGGCCGGCCTTGATCATTCTGGCCCTCCAGATCATCCGGCGCGTGACCGAGTACCACATTACTGACCGCGCGTTGCTCACTTTGCGGGGCATCGTGCAGGTCTCAATGCTCATCAACGTCTTCCTGCTGGCCAACGAGGTGTTCAAGGAATTCTACTCCGGCAACCTGCATGTGGCATCGTCGAAGTATCTCTATCTCGGGCTGCACGGCCATCATGCACTGGTGCCGTGGATCTGGACGGCCATCGTGTTCAATCTGACGGCGATGGTCTTATTGGTGTTGCCCTTGAGCCGCAGCCTCCGATGGCTGAATTTCACCTGCGTCCTGTGCATCGTCGGCATCTGGATCGAGAAGGGCATGGGGCTGGTCATTCCCGGGTTCATCCCCACGCCGCTGGGCGAGATGGTCGAATACCGGCCTTCGCTCAACGAGACCCTGGTTTGCTTCGGCATTTGGGCCTTTGGCCTGCTCTGCTATACAGTCTTCCTGCGCATGTCGGTCCCAATCCTCCAGGGCCGGCTCTCGAAGGCCAACGAAGGGCAAGCCGGGTTTGGTGTCAGCGGAGTCGGCCCGCAACCAGCCGCCCAACTATGACTTGTAATTGCAGCACGGTTGCCCCGCCGACTGCGCAGGATGCCCGCCAGTCCCTCAATGCGAGTGCGGCGGCCATCGGCGCCGGAATTTACGAAAAATACGGTCCGCGAATAGGCTGGAAGCAGCTCTTGCGAATCATGGAGGACCGGACCTGCGTGCGCTACCCGTGCCAGATCGTGTTTGACGCCGCCCCCTTGCAGGCAGGTGAGTTTGCGCACCCGGTCGCGAACGGGGGCCGCCCGGAGGATGGATTCACCCTTTATGTCCATCCGTTCTTCATGACGCGGCTCGAACAGGTGCCGCTGCTGGCGCTCTATCAACTGGTCCTGGTCAATTATGGCGCGTTCGCTGCCCCCGAGGATGCGGAGACGTTCGGCGCGGCGGCGCTGGGGTTGGCGCGGGAAGAGTATTACCGCGCCCTGTGCGGGCTGGCGGACGCACTGGAGGGGAACGCCGCCCCGGGCTGAACAAGAAATGTTTGGCCTTTGACAATAAAGGAATGGCCTTTGTAAAGTTAATGGCAACAATTCGGATTGCCAATGCCGGGCGACTTTCGGAAGTCGGCGGCGTGGCACAGCTAGTGAGACAAGACTGAGAGAAACTATGAAGAGAATACTGACTCTGAGCATCGCAATCATGGCCGTTTCGGCTCTTTCCGCGAGGGCAGCCGACGCCAAGGCCACCTATGAGAAAGACTGTGCCAAGTGCCACGGGGCCGACGGCAAAGGCGAGACCAAGATGGGCAAGAAATTGGGTGCCAAGGACTACACCGACGCCAAGGTGCAGGCCGAAATGAAAGACGAGGCGGCCTTCAAGGCGATCAAGGAAGGGCTTAAAGACAAAGAGGAGAAGAAGCTGATGGGCCCGGCCGAAGGCATGTCCGACGACGAGATCAAGGCGCTCGTGGCGTACATGCGGACGTTTAAGAAATAAGGGCGATTGCTGTGGGCGCGCTCGCGCCTCGGGAATGCGCCCCTCTTGAACAATACCCTCTCCCTCCCGTCCGACGGAGGATGGGGTGCGCTTAGCCGAACACACGACGGATTGACCTGTCTTCCCACGAGCGAACTCTGACGCAAAACCACCTGCCATGAGTTCCGAATCCGATCCCGCACCGGCACCCCCGCGCCGCTCCTCCGCGTTTCGGAACTGGCTGAGCCTCACCGGGCTGGTAGTGGTGGTGGGGAGCCTGTTTTCCTTCTTCCTGCTGCTGCTGCTGGATGCGCTGGCGCATTTCGCCAACCCGTACATCGGCATTCTGACTTACCTGGTGGCGCCGGCCTTCCTGGTGATCGGCCTGTTTCTGGTCCTTCTGGGCGCCTTCCTGCGCCACCGCCAAATCCTCAAGACCTCCGGCCCGCTACCGCCCCTGCGGATTGACTTCACCCGCCCGCGCGACCGACGGCTGTTCGGCTTCTTTCTCGCCGGCGCTGTCCTTTTTCTGCTGATCTCCGCCCTCGGCTCGTACCAGACCTACCATTTTACTGAGTCCGTACAGTTTTGCGGCCAGGCCTGCCACGGCGTCATGAAGCCCGAATACGTCACCTACCGCAACGGGCCCCACGCCCGGGTCGCCTGTGCCGAATGTCACATTGGCAAAGGCGCCAGTTGGTACGTCCGCTCGAAGTTGTCCGGCACCTACCAGGTCTATGCAACCATCGCGGATAAATACCCGCGCCCGATCACCACGCCGATCCCGAACCTACGGCCGGCCCAAGAGACCTGCGAGGAATGCCACTGGCCGAAGAAATTCGTCGGTAACCTCGAGCACACCTTCTACCACTTCCTCAGCGACGAAACCAATACGCCATTCACGGTCCGCATGCTCCTGAATGTGGGCGGCGGCGACCCCACCCACGGGCCGGTCGGCGGCATCCATTGGCACATGAACGTCGGCAACCGGATCGAATACCTTGCAAGCGATAAGGAGCGGCAGAAGATACCCTACGTCCGCGTGATCGAGCTGGCGCAGGGCATTGTCACCGAATTCCGCTCACCCAAGTTCACCAACGCCGTGGAGGAGGCCTCGCTGCGGCAAATGGACTGCATGGATTGCCATAACCGCCCGGCGCACCGTTACCAAACCCCGAACAGCGCTGTCAACCTCGCCATCCTCCTGACCAATATTGACCGGGGGTTGCCCTTTATTAAGTCCAATGCGCTTTACGTGCTGACGCAATCCTACACCAACACCACGCAGGCCTTGCAGACCATCGCGACTACTTTGTCCGAGCAGTATCCAAACGACTCGCGCATCCGCCCGGCTATTAGCGCCGTGCAGCAAATCTACACGAACAACTTCTTCCCAGCGATGAAGGCCAGTTGGAAGGTTTATCCCGACAACATCGGCCACAAAGACTGGCCAGGTTGCTTCCGGTGCCATGACGGCCTGCACAAGACCCCCGATGGCAAACGGTCCATAAAAGCCAATGACTGCAATGCTTGCCACACCATCCTGGCGCAGGGTAGCGGCGCCGAGCTGGACCAACTCACCCCCAAAGGGCAGAAATTCAAACACCCGGGGGACGAGGTCGAAGGGGGTTGCAACGATTGCCACACTGGAGGCCTGTGAACCTGACCCTTTAATGACAGCGCATTTTCACGAAGGACCCGCGTGGGCAACGGTGTGTCGCCGCGCCACAATTGCCAATTGCCAATGCTGAATTCCCAATTGCCCCTGCCGACCCTCGCCGTCCTCGTCCGGCTGGTTTTGTGCCTGGGCGTCACCGTGGTCTCCGCTCTGGCCGCTGACAAGAGCCCGAACAGCGCCTGCCTGGAGTGCCACTCGGACAAGACGCTCACCAAGACCAACGCGGCCGGCAAAGAGGTCTCCTTGTTCGTTGATGAGGCCCGGCTCAAGGCGACGGTCCACAGCACCAATACCTGCACAGATTGCCACGCGGACATCACTTCCAAGCACCCGGACGACAATGTGCCAATGCAGCCGCCGAGTTGCATCAAGTGCCACGAGGAGCCCGTCAAGCAATACGCCGCCAGCATCCATGGCGTGAGCCACAAGCTGGGCGCTTCCGGCGCCGCCAGTTGCTGGGATTGCCACGGCTCGCACGACATGCTCTCCCCCAAAGACCCCAAGTCGCCTGTCTTCAAACTGAACCTCCCGGCGACCTGCGCCAAATGCCACAGCAACCCCGGCCTGACGGAGGAATACCAGATGAAGTATCCGCAGGCGGCGTCGCAGTACATGGACAGCATCCACGGACGCGCCCTGCTCAAGATGGGTCTCATTGTCGCCCCTTCCTGCAATGACTGCCACGGCGTCCACGACATCAAACGGGCGGTGGACCGCGAATCGCCGATCAACCATGTCAATGTCGCCAAGACATGCGGCAAGTGCCACGTCGGCATCGAAGAAACCTACGACAAGAGCGTCCACGGCCAACTCCTGGCCAAGGGCGACAAGCGCGGACCGGTGTGCACCGATTGCCACACCGCCCATGAAGTGGAGACCCCCAAGAACGGCCACTTCAAGATGGCCAGCGACCAGCGCTGCGGGAAATGCCATGAGGACCGGCTGGAGCATTATCGTGACACCTACCACGGCAAAGCCATGGCCCTCGGCAAGCCGAACGTCGCCTCCGATGTCGCCGCCTGCTACGACTGCCATGGTCATCACGACGTACTGCCGCCCTCAAACCCGGCGTCACGGCTCTCGCGAATGAACATCCTGGCCACCTGCCAGCAATGTCACCCCAAAGCGACGATCGGTTTCACCGAATACAAGCCGCACGCCAACCCGCTTGACGGCAAGAACTATCCGCTGCTCCACGCGGTCTTTCTCGCCATGACCGGCCTGCTGGTCGGCGTCTTCGTCTTCTTCGGTTTGCACACCATTGTCTGGCTCTTCCGCGCGTTTTACCTTTACCTGCACGACTCCAAGAAGTTCCGCGAAGCGAAGGTCAGGACCCAGACGGACGATGAATGGTTCACCCGGTTCCTGCCGTTTGAGCGTTTCCTCCACTTCCTGGTGGTCACCAGCTTCCTGCTGCTCGTCATCACGGGCATGCCTCTTAAGTTCTATTATACCGACTGGGCCAAGGTGCTCTTCCGCATCATCGGCGGCGCGGATACCGCCCGTGCTTTGCACCGCCTCGGTGCGATTGTGACGTTCCTCTATTTTGGCCTGCACGTGGCGTCGCTGGTTGGCCGGTGCTGGCGCGGCCGAGCCAGAATTCGCGACCCGCAAACTCGCAAGCTGAGCCTTAAGAGGCTTTGGGGGGTGCTGTTTGGCGCGGACTCGATGATTCCCACCTGGCAGGATTGGCGCGACTTTGTGGCGCACAATATGTGGTTCTTTGGCAAGGGCCCGAAGCCGCAGTTCGACCGGTGGACTTACTGGGAGAAGTTCGATTACTTCGCCGTGTTCTGGGGCGTTGCCATCATCGGGGCCTCAGGCCTGGTCATGTGGTTCCCCACGTTCTTCACCCGCTTCATGCCTGGCTGGATTATTAATATTGCCCTGATCATTCACTCGGATGAAGCCCTGCTCGCCGCCGGGTTCATTTTCTCGATTCACTTCTTCAACACGCACTTCCGTATTGAGAAGTTCCCGATGGATACGGTCATCTTCTCCGGACGCGTCTCGAAGAACGAATTGCTGCACGAGCGCCATCGGTGGTACGACCGCTTGGTGAGCGAAGGCAGGCTCGAGGAACATCGCGTGCGCGACGAGTGGCTCCGCTGGAAGAACATCGCCCGGTCCTTCGGCTATTTCTTCTTCGGCCTGGGCGTGATCCTGCTGCTCCTGATCATCTACGCGATGATCACCCGCCTGACGCATGTCGGCTAAGCCAAAAAATGCGAAGCGAACGCCAAGCAATGTAGAGTGGTTTTGGCGGCGAGCCGCAATGCTGACGCTCTATGGGTGTTCAGCGACATGCGGTGACCCTGTTGGCCGCAACCTTTTTCGCCCTTAACGGGCTGCAGGCGGCTGCGTCGGCCGCCGAACCGATCAAAAACAGTGCTTGTCTGGATTGCCACGCGGACAAGACGCTGACCAAGACCAACGCCGCCGGCAAGGAGATCTCCTTGTTCGTTGATGTGGCCAAACTCGCGGCCTCGATCCACAAGACGAACCTGTGCGCAAGCTGCCACTCGGACATCACGGCCAAGCACCCCGACGACAATGTCCCGGCGCAGCCGGCCAACTGCAAGCAGTGCCATGAGGAGCAATCCGAGAGCTACGGCGCCAGCGTTCATGGCCTGGCCCTGGCCAAGGGAAGAAAGGACTCCGCGACGTGCAGCGACTGTCACGACGGCCACACCATCCTGCCACCCACGTCCCCTGAGTCACCGCTCCACTTCTCCCGCCTGGCGCAGACCTGCGGTGCCTGCCACGACCAAGTGGCCAAAGACGTGGAAGAAAGCGTGCACGGCAAAGCCGTGGCCGCCGGCCACCGCGAGGCGCCCACCTGCACGGATTGCCACTCGGAGCATAGGATCGAAGCGCTGAAGAGCAGTTCGTCGCTGAAGATTTCGGTCGAGGTTTGCAGCCAATGCCACGCTTCCGAGCGGATGAACACCAAGTACAACCTGCCCCCGGACCGCGTGAAGACCTTCTTCGAGAGCTATCACGGGCTGGCGGCGCAATACGGCTCGACGCTGGCGGCCAACTGCGCGAGCTGCCACGGCGTGCACAAGATTCTACCTTCGACCGACCCACGTTCGAGCATTTACAGGACCAATCTGGTGGTGACGTGCGGCAAGTGCCATCCGGGTGCAACGGAGAACTTCGCGCAGAGCAAAGTGCACGTGGATGCCGCGGCCACCAGCGGCGGGGCCGGCATCGGTGAGCAGATCAACCGCTGGGTGCGGCGGATTTACCTTGTGCTGATCGTCGGCACGATTGGTTTCATGCTGGCGCATAATCTCCTACTGTTCTTAAAGAAGGTCCGCGCGCGTTACGGCGCCGCCAACCTGGCCGTGTTGCGCATGAGCCTCTCCCAGCGGACGCAGCACGCCATCTTGGCCGTCAGTTTCATCGTCCTAGCGGTGACGGGCTTTGCGTTGAAGTTCCCCGATTCGTGGATCGGGAAGGCGATGGGGTCGAACGAGATGTTCCGCCGCTGGAGCCACCGCATCGCGGGGGTGGTGCTGCTCGCCGCGGGAGTTTATCACGTGATCTATTTGCTCAGGACTCGCGAGGGGCGGCAGCTTGTGAAGGATTTCCTGCCGGCCAAGAAGGACCTCGAAGACCTGACGGGCAACGCGAGGTATTTAACGGGACTAAGCCCGTCCAAGGCCAAGATCGGCCGGTTCGGCTACGCGGAGAAGATGGAGTATTGGGCGGTGATCTGGGGCACTGTCATCATGGGGGTGACCGGCCTGGTGATCTGGTTCAAGATGGATGTCACGAAGTTTCTGCCGCGCTGGGCGGTGGACGTGGCGCTGACGATCCACTACTACGAGGCGATTCTCGCCTGCCTGGCGATTGTGGTCTGGCACTTCTACCATGTCATCTTTGACCCGGACGTTTATCCGCTGAACTGGGCCTGCTGGAACGGCAAAGTCTCGAAGCACTGGCAGGAGGAAGAGCATCCGCTTGAGGCCACGACGAAGGCCAAGTGCGAAGCTTCCCGAGAGCCCGCACCAGCCTCCGACGGGAAGACACAAGGCGGGGCGGTCTCGTAAGGGCCACAGACAGGCTTCCTGCAGGCGTGTTGTTGGCGTGTTGCTGGCGTATTGCCAGGCTGTTGTCCGCGTGTTGCTCCATAAGGAGATGGAACGTAAAAGAGCGGCCCGGGTGTCACCCGGGCCGCCCCCAACCCAACCATGAAAAGAGGAGGGCGGCACCTGTTGGTCCCGGCACCGCCCCACTCAGGAGGATGTAGGCAAGGAACCTACGGTTTTAGCATCCGCAGGAATCGTGCCATGCGGGATTGAGAATCGACGTCCGAAATGCGTTGGCACGGCACGGTCTCGCGCGCTATCGTCGCTCTCAAGGCAATACGTATGGAAACAGAACGGACCGTGGCTTACTTCTCGATGGAAATTGCTCTGGAGGCGGGGCTACCCACTTACAGCGGCGGCTTGGGCGTGCTGGCGGGCGACACCATTCGGTCGGCGGCGGACTCGAAAGTGCCGATGGTGGCGGTCACCCTGCTCCACCGGAAGGGTTACTTCTATCAGCGCCTGGACGCCAGCGGCTGGCAGACCGAAGAACCAGCGGAGTGGGCAGTCGCGGATTTCCTCGAAGAGCAGACACCCCGTGTGACGGTGCGTTTGGAGGGTCGGCCGGTCCAAATCCGCGCCTGGAAATACCAAGTCAAAGGGATCAGCGATGCCACGGTGCCTGTCTATTTATTGGACTGTGACCTGCCCGAGAACACGGAGTGGGACAGAAAGCTGACTGATTATCTCTACGGCGGCGACTCGTGGTATCGGCTCTGCCAGGAGACCGTGCTGGGTATCGGCGGGGTGCGGATGTTGCGTGCCCTTGGCTACAACGGCCTCACGCGTTTCCACATGAACGAAGGCCACGCCAGCCTGTTGACGGTCGAATTGCTCTACGAGCGGGCGCGCAAAGCTCAACGCAAGTTGATTGATGCAGAGGATATTGAGGCGGTGCGGAAGCAGTGCATTTTCACCACGCATACCCCCGTGCCCGCCGGCCACGACCAGTTCCCGGTGGACATGGTGCGCCGGATGACGGGGGAGGCGGAGTTCCGGCTCGACGTTTCCAACGTCCTGGTCGCCAGCCTCCGCAACCACGTCTTCCGGCGCGCCGACGGCAACGGCGGCGTCGAAGGCCCGCTGCGCAACGGGGACATGCTCAACATGACCTACCTGGCGTTGAACTTGAGCCATTACGTGAATGGCGTCGCCAAGAAGCATGCGGAGGTGTCCCGCCACATGTTCGCTGAGTACCAGGTGGACGCCATCACCAACGGTGTCCATGCCGCGACCTGGACCAGCCCAGCTTTTCAGGCCCTCTTCGACCGCCACATCGCCGGCTGGCGTGAGGACAACTTCAGCCTGCGCTACGCCCTGGGGATTGCGTCGCCGGAGGTGTGGCAAGCCCATTGCGCCGCGAAACGTGAGTTGGTTCAGTATGTGAACCGCGAGACCAACGCCGGCCTGGACGTGGACGCGCTCACACTCGGCTTCGCGCGGCGGGCGGCGACCTACAAGCGTGCCGACCTGCTATTCCGCGATCCGAATCGTTTGCGCGCCATGGCGGCCAAGGCGGGCCGCTTGCAGATCGTCTATGCCGGCAAGGCCCATCCGCGGGACCAGGAGGGCAAGCAGTTGATCCAGCGGATCTTTCAGGCGCGGGATGCGCTCAAGGCTGATATTCGCATCTGCTACCTCGCCAACTACGACATGGAGTTGGCGCGGCGGCTGGTGGCCGGGGTGGACGTGTGGCTCAACACGCCCGAGCCGCCCCTGGAGGCCTCCGGCACCAGCGGCATGAAGGCCGCCCTCAACGGCGTGCCCAGTCTCAGCGTGCTCGACGGCTGGTGGATCGAAGGGTGCATCGAGGGCGTGACCGGCTGGGCCTTGGGCGAACGCTGCGACGTCACCACCAATCCCGGCGACCGCGCCACCTGCGACGTGGCGTCGCTGTATGACAAGCTGGAGCACGTCGTTATCCCGCTGTTTTACCATGAGCGGGAGCGGTTCCTGGATGTGATGCGCCATGCCATTGCTTTGAATGGGTCCTTCTTCAACACGCAGCGCATGATTCAGCAGTACGTCTTGAGGGCCTACTATGAGTGAGGCGCGCTCTTTTCCGTTTGCGTCTCGGATGCAGCGGCATGTAGGTTCTGGGCAGAGAGCACGCGAGTTATGGTAACAACCTTTTTAGGGACGGGCATCTACACCATCCCAGAGGCTGTGCGTCTGACCGACGTTTCGCCCTGGCGAATCCGCCGCTGGCTGCGAGGCTATGAGTTTGAGACCAAACGCGGGCGGCATCGGTCTGGGCCGATCTGGCAGGGGCAGGTTGCACCCATTGATCACAGCATGGCTGTCGGGTTTCTCGATCTGATCGAAATTAGGTGCGTGGACGCCTTTCTGAATGCTGGGGTGAGTTGGAAGACGCTTCGGCTGGCGCACGCTCACGCGCAGCAGGCACTGGATCTTTCGCATCCGTTCTGCACTAACCAGTTTAAGCTGGCGGGCAGTGACATCATTCTGGAAGTCCCCCAAGACGCCGCCGAGCCGCTCTTGTGGGACATCGCTCGCGACCAGCGCGAATTTGGGAGAATCACACGCCCGTTTCTCAGGGGCCTTGAGTTTCTGAACGGGGAATTGCCCCAACGTTGGTGGCCTAGGGGCCAGGAGCATCTCGTGGCCCTGGATCCGCAGCGCAGTTTTGGCCGCCCAATCATCTTCCGCGAAGGGGTGCCAACCGAAACGTTGGCACGAAGCGTCCGGGCGAACGGTTCAATTCGGGAAGTGGCGCGCTGGTTTGAAATCAGTCCCGTGTCCGTGCGTGAGGCCGTTGTCTTCGAGCGGTCGCTCGCAGCTTGAACTTCTTCTTCGATAACAACCTAGCCCCGAAGTTGGCCCACGGATTGGATCAGATGACCCAGCCGGACCACCACGTCATCCATCTCAAGGATCGGTTCGCCGGGTCGGTTGAAGACGTGGTCTGGATGCAAGCGCTGGCCGGGGAGCCGGACCTGGTAATCGTCACCGCGGACACCCGCATCCGCCGCAACCCGCACGAGGTCGAAGCCTGGCAGCGTGCCGGGCACACCATCTTCTTCCTCAAACCGGGCTGGACCGACCTGACTTTTTGGGAACAGGCCAACAAGTTTACCAAATGTTTCCCGGCCCTGGTGAGGGAGGCGGAGCGGGCCGAACGGGGCTCAGCGTTCCTCGTCAGCGTCAATGGAAAGATCGAGCGGCTCGGCTGAATGTCATTGGGATTGGCTTGGTTGACCGCAATTGTTCGGCCCGCCCTGGTAGTTGCGGCGGGAATAGATACCCGGAGATCGATTACTGAACACATCTTCGGCTGCAATAATCCACTAGCTGGTCGAGGAGTGTGGTTTGCATTTGGGTTGCGACCTGGAGGTTCAGTAACCACTATGGTCCTGCAACTGCGCACAGAGTGAAGTCCATGAGTCTCGGAATTGCACTTTCGCGGGCCATTGTAACGGTATTGGCCGTCACCGTCTTGGCTACTCAGCTTGCTTTCGCTGCGGACGCTCACGGCGCGAAGCCTAATATCGTCATCATCCTGGCTGACGATCTTGGCTTCGGCGACACAAGCTGTTACGGGGCGACCAGAATTCCCACGCCGAATGTGGATCGCCTGGCGCGGGAGGGGCTCCGCTTCCGGGATGCGCATTCGACTTCGGCCACCTGCACGCCGGCCCGTTACGCCTTGCTGACCGGCGAGTATCCCTGGCGCAAGAAGGGCACGGGCATCCTGCCGGGCGACGCGGAGCTGATCATCCAGCCGGGCCGCACGACAATCGCATCGCTGCTGCAACGGGCGGGCTACCAGACAGGCGTGGTCGGCAAGTGGCATCTGGGCCTTGGCGGCAAGGGCGGTCCTGACTGGAATGGCGAGATCAAGCCCGGCCCGCGCGAAATCGGGTTTGACTATTCGTTCCTCATGCCTGCCACCGGCGACCGTGTGCCATGCGTCTATGTGGAGAACCAGCGGGTGGTCGGCCTGGACCCGAACGACCCGATCCGGGTCAGCTACGGCGAGCCGGTCGGGACCGAGCCGACCGGCAAAGACCATCCGGAACTGCTCAAGCTGCATCCCAGTCACGGCCATGACCAAACGATCATCAACGGCATCAGCCGCATTGGTTACATGAGCGGCGGCAAGGCGGCGCGCTGGGTGGATCAAGACATGGCCGACACGTTCACCCGGAAGGCCGTCGCGTTCATCGAACAGAACAAGGACCGGCCCTTCTTCCTGTATTTTGCCACCCATGATCCGCATGTGCCCCGCGTGCCGCATCCGCGCTTTGTCGGCAAGAGCGGCTGCGGCGTCCGGGGTGACGTGATCGTGCAGTTCGACTGGTGCGCCGGCGAAATCCTCAACACGCTCGACCGCTTGAACTTGAGCACGAACACGCTGGTGATCCTCTCCAGCGACAACGGCCCGGTCGTGGATGACGGTTACGAGGACGGGGCAGTCGAGAATCTGAACGGCCACCGGCCCGCCGGCCCATTGCGGGGCGGCAAGTACAGCATCTTCGAGGGGGGCACGCGGGTGCCGCTCATCATTCGTTGGTCGCAGCGCATTAAGCCCGGCGTGTCGGATGCATTGGTGTGCCACGTGGATTTCCTTGCCTCCTTCGCCGCGCTCACGGGGCAGAAGTTGGTTGCTGGTGAGGGACCGGACAGCCGCAACGTGCTGGCGGCCCTGCTGGGTCAATCGCAGACTGGCCGGGACCGGTTGGTCGAGCATGCCAGCGTGCTGGCTTTGCGGGATGGCTCGTGGAAGTACATCGAACCGGGCACCGGACCGAGGCGCAACGCGGCCACTAACACGGAACTGGGCATTGACCCCGCCGGGCAGCTTTACCAGCTTGCCGACGACCTCGGCGAGACAAACAACCTCCTCCAAGCGCAGCCCGATCGCAGCCGGAAGTTACTCGAAGAACTCAAAGCAGCGCGTGAGGTCCCAGGGAAAAAAGCGGTGGGTCAGGATTGACGGGACAACCCCTAAGTGGTCCTGGTCACAAATCCTGTGACGTATCCTGAACCGCCGCAGCGCGGGTTCCCAAGCCCCCGATGGGATGGCTTTAAGGGAGCCTTGGGTAAGCTCCCCGGGCGGTTTTGGGGGGCCCAATCTCTTGGTTATCAGCAGGCTCGAGAGCCTCAGGGTAGCTTCAAGGTAGCCTCAGGGTAGCCTCAGGGTAGCCTCAAGGTAGCCTCAAGGTAGCCTCAGGGTGGCCCCGAGGTGCCTACCGGTTGGCTACCAGAGAGCCTGAGGGTAGCTTCCAGGTGGCTTCAGGGTGGCCGTAAACTTCTTACCAGAAGCCGATACCGCGCGTAAAACCGCACGTTATAAGCGAGCTGGCTCATGATAAATCACCTGATTTGTGACCGGGACCCCTAACGCCGTCGGAGCTGGTCCTTCATCGCCTGCCCGTCACCGCTTTCAACCAGAAGTACGCCATCAGGGAAGCGCCTGCCGGGGTCGGATGCACTCCGTCGCCGGCCCAGTGTGCCGGCGGAGCGTATTTGACGGCTTCGTCGAACATCGTTTGAAACGGCACGAACGTCGCGTGCTGGCTTTTTGCGACCCGGTGCGCCGCGGCGCGGTAGCGATCAAACTCGGGAAACCACCGGTCGTTGACGGCTCCGCACCGCAAGACGAACGGCTCGCAGATGACCAGCTTGACCTTCGGCAGGGCCTTTATTGTCCGCTCGAGCAGCGCCTGAAAATCCCGTTCGTAAACCTCCACGGTGCCTTTGTAACCGAGCTTAGGATCGAGCGTGTGCCAGAAGTCATTCACGCCGATCAAAATGCTCAGCAGGTTGGGTTTCAGGTCGAGGCAATCGGCTTGCGACCGCTCGGCCAACTGAAAAACCTTGTGGCCGCTAATACCGCGGTTGAAGGCCTTGAGCCCGTCGTCGGGATGACCCACCAGTAATTCGACTGCCGCCAGCCACGCATAGCCGTTGCCCATCCCGGCCTGGTTGTTGGGTGCGTTCGCCTTGGCCGGCTCGCGACTGCGGCCCGCATCGGTAATGGAGTCCCCCTGAAAGAGAATGACGTCGCCCCGGGCGACAAGGTTGCGGCCGCTTGGGGGCCACGACTCGGCGGCTTGGGTGGCCAGCGTCAGGCTGGCCAGACTGGCCGCGCCCAGTGCCGTCCCGGAAGCCTTCAGAAATCCTCGGCGGCTAAGATCGCTCATTTTAGCAGGGTGATCGCTCATAATAGTGTGGCCAAGGTAGCAAGGCAGATTCGTGGAGGGAATCTCGTTTTACGAACCTTTAGCGGACAACCTCGTGCAGCCAAAGCCGTTGCACAAGCAGAAACCCACCACCCTGAAAGGCGAAGGCAGGCCCACCCGATAGGAGTGCGGCCTTTAGCTGTATCTATGCAGGGAGGAGAACCACGAAATACACCAAATACACGAAAGCCACTGATGCGATTGGCGAGTCTGGCCACCAAGTAGGGAGACGCTGATTAGTGACCGCCGGAATGAGTCGTGGGCAAACATGTCCGCCTATCCTTTCGTGTAATTCGTGTGTTTCGTGGTTGCGTTCCCTTGCGTGCCCACGTCGCGGCCAGGGGTTCGGGTTCCTTTGTTCCGAGCCCGCCCCCTCCCCGCCATGGAAAAGCCGAAAAAAGGCCTGCTGCACCAAACCTTTTCCGGTAACCTCTAACCATGTCAGACGCCATAAAGAAACAAGATGTCCGCTGGCGACAACGCTTTCAGAATTTCAACAAAGCCTTCAGCCAGTTGTCCGGCGCGGCGGCGCTGGCACAGCAACGCCCGCTTTCCGACCTGGAGCAGCAGGGGTTGATTCAGGCGTTTGAGTTTACCCATGAGCTGGCCTGGAACACGCTCAAGGATTTTCTGCAAGAACGGGGCGCGGCCAACCTTTTCGGCTCGAAGGATGGCACGCGCCAGGCCTTCGCCGCCGGCTTGATTGAAGATGGCGAAATCTGGATGGCCATGATCCAAAGCCGCAACCGGACTACCCACACCTACGACCAGACTACGGCCGACGAAATCGCCCGCGCCATCACCACCAGCTATCTGGCGGCGTTCGGGAAATTTCAGAAGCGCTTCGCGGAACTGGAACAAACCCAAACATGAGCCTCCCGCACGGACTCTCCGCTGACACCGTAGCGAAAATCCGCGAGGTGTTCTCACGCTTCCCGGAAGTGGAGAAGGCTGTGCTCTACGGTTCGCGAGCGAAAGGCAATGCCCGGCCCGGCTCGGATATTGACCTAACGCTGTTGGGCAGCCGGCTCGACCAGAGGAAGGTTGGTCAAATTGATGATGCGTTGGATGACCTGTTGCTGCCTTACCGGTTCGACCTTTCCATCTTCGCCCGGATTACCCACTCCGACCTGCTCGATCACATCCGGCGGGTGGGCGTCGCGCTTTATGAAAAGACGCCGGTGGAAGCGAAGCGTTGACGGATGAACGAAGCCGAAACCATAGCGTAGCGGAGTCCTGCAGCGGCGCCTAACGCGCGACCCGGACAAATCCAGAATCGTGGCGCGGCTGCGCCGTCAGGCCAGCATCACGTTGGAGTGGATATGCGCATGGAACAAAGCGGCGGCCATTACCGGATTCACGGTGGCGTATTTCATAATTTCGCAAAGAGGCATTTCCCGCTGATGACCGGTCATGCCGAGCTGCCAATCCTGCGAGGATTGAATACGTCAACCCCTCGCGGCCAAAGTCACTCCAACATGCCCGCAAAGAATATGACATTCTCACGACCGCTTTCTGCGCCCGAGGACGGCCGCACCCCGCCAAGGCCTTCTCCCGCCGTCACTGACGCATTGCACCGTGGCTCATGCGCGAGCAAAGCGAGATCTATGCCGCTGCGCCCGATACCGCCGACTTTTGACCCAAGACTCTAGACTTTGGACTTCCTTCGTGCCCGCGACGAAGTGAGCGGTTCGAATGACCTCTCGCCCCTATGGCACGGCCAGAAACCGACCGGCTGCCAGGTAACCTCGGCGGCCCGGCTCACACTGATCGCATCCGCGCCTCCGTCATATGCAAGAAAAGTTGAGGTTGGGGCTTGACAAATGATGGGGGATTACGTAAGATAAGGATACTGCGAATGTTCGCAGTACTCCTTCGGAGTCGGGATACCTTTAGCGCAAGTCCGGTTGGACTTCGCACCGGCAAAAACCGGTGGTTCCGAAGCGAGCTAACATAAAGAGAGCCAGTCCCGGAGCTCGACATAGGACAAATAATGAGCAACAGCTCTACATCGGCTGCCACCTCCGCTGTGGCAGGTAATTCCCATAACGAAAATCCCATCTGCGTCGCCTTTCCTGTTGACAAGGAATGCATTCGCAGATTCGCCATCCACGACGAAGGCCGCGAGATAATCATCTACCATCTCTACCCGCGGCTCTCAGATTGGCTTGGCCGCAAGCTGCCGGACGATGTCAACCCCCGGAGCCACGACGAGGAGGCCCTGAAATCCTCTGTCGCTCGCAACATCGAGACTACCATTCTCGAATCGCCGGAGGACTTCTATCTGGCCAATCGCGGCGCAACCATCCTGGCGCAGGATTTGCGCTACGAACCCCAGAAGGGAATCGTCGAAATCACCGTCGTGGATTCAACCCTCCAAGGCATCGCCGACGGCGCAACCACAGACGCGGTGCTCGCCAAGGTCCAGCGCGACATTGCGGCCGGCACGGCGGCCTCCGAAGCGCTCCCCGACGGCGTGACGATGGAGTCGCTAAGCCTAGGACGCATCCACCTTGAGGTCATCGTCGGTCTGACCAACAAGGAACGGATTGACGCGATGGTGCTTGGTCGCAACACCAGCCGCCAGGTCAAGCCCTGGTCCATGTCGGACTTCAGAGGCTCGTATGATTGGATTCGGGAAATCCTCGAAAATCCAGCCAGCGATTTCGTAGGCAAAGTGGGGTACGAGGAAAACGCCGGCAAACCAACCACGATTCTCGACGTACTCAGCGTGCTGACGCTGTTTCATCGCGAGTTCGACGAGAAACGCAAAGCGCCCACCGTCGCCTATTCCAGCAAAGGCCGCATGGACGCACGCTTGAATGACCTCAAGCTCCAACCGGGCTACAAAGCCCTAGCGCCACTCCTGGCCGACATCCTCAAGCTCCACGACCACGTCTATGCGAGCTTCGAGGAGGCCTACCGTCAGGCGAAGGAGGGAAGGGCCAAGCTCGGCCGTCGCGCCGGCATTGAGAACAAGCTGCACAAGCTCCACTTGACGGGTACAGAAGTGAACTACGTCATCCCCAGCGGGCTAATCTTCCCGCTTTTGGCGTCCCTTCGTGCCCTGGTCGGCTACAATGGCAGTGGTGAAGCCTACTGGAAGACGAGCCCCATGCGCTTTTTCGAGAAGTATGGCGCGGAGTTGGTCGGCACACTCATCGAGCAACTCGACATGCTCGGCGGTAACCCGCAGACCGCCGGAAAGAAGAAGCCTGTCTACACTGCACTTCACGACCGCGCACGCCTTCTCCTCTCCGAGGAGATGAACAGCTAAGCGGCCTCCTCCTTACACAAATCAAGAGCCCGCGAGGAAACCGCTTCGCGGGCTTCTTCCGTAATCAGGACTCAGGCTACCGCTCCCGCTCCGCCTCGCGCCAAGCAAGCGGAAGCGTTCGCCTATCTGCAAAGTCCCAGCTCCGCGTCCCCTTGTTTTCGAAATAGTCGGCCACCTCGGCGCGAAGGTGCGGCGGCAGTCGCCGAGGCTGCTCCATGAGCGGGGCCAAGGTTCGCATGTCCTCCAATGAGAGATCTGCAGCCACCGCCGTGGCGTTGCAAAGGAACTCGATAGTTTGCAGCACCCTTCGCTCGCGCGGGCTCTGCGCGTTCGCCAAGAAATAGTCGCGCACGTCAGCCTGCAGTCGCCAGAACTGCGGAAACACCCGCTTGGCAACCAGAAGCCTCTCGTTGACCGCAGCCAGTTCGGTGTCTGGTGTCCGCTGCAGCCACCCGCACCAAAGCTCAGCTACCTCCTCCTCACCGCGCGCCGCCGCCGCCCGCCTTCCGAGCTCCGTAAGGTCATGGCCGTCAGCAAAACCCAGAAGCTTCATCTCGCTGCGCTGCTTGCCAGCCGCCGCCCGCGCCGAGGTCCGGACGGTGTCCCACTCGCGCAGCACCTCGCGCACGCGGCCCACGTTCCGAATGTTGTTGCCGGCGTAGTCCATGTTCAACAGGCCGATGGGCAGTTGCACCGTCGCGAACACGTCTTCCAGCGTGTCGAGATCTTCTGCCTCGATCGGTGGCGCCGCACCCGCCGGAGTCACCAACGCCCTGCGCACCCTCAGGCGCGCCCGGGCTCGCCCGCTCGCAGCACGCCGCCAGTTCTCCTCCATCGTCCGCAGACGCTCTGGCGTAAACTGGGCGCTGCGGTTCTGAAAGAGGTCGTTGAACCAATCATTCAAAGTTCTTAGCCCACTAGAGTCCGCGGCCAGGACTCCCGCCTCGACGCTGTCGGTGAAAGCCGCACTGCTAAGATTCGCGCTTCCCACCAGAAAGCGGATTGGTCTGTGAGAGCTGTCATGCGCCAGGAAGACCTTCGGATGGTACGTCACCTCGCCCGCAAAGTTGCGGACCTGAATCCCGCTGGCAATGGCCCGCTTCACGGCAGCCGGCTGCGTAATACCCATCTGGTCGGTGCAAACCATGCGCATCCGGGCCAAGCTCAGGCCACCCACACGCCGCCGAAAGAGCTCCCAGCCGCCCATTTGCACATAGCTTACCGCGACAGAAAGGGTGTCGGCGCCGCCCACAACAAATGGATCTTGCGCGCTAGCCGAGAATATGGATCGGATCAGCTATATGAACTGCAATTCACCCTGCGCGAGATCGATCTTCAAGGAGATCGGAAGAGTGCGCTGGACCAAGTTCGACGCATTCGCGGTTAGACTAAAGAATGGCGCTACGCTTCTCCTAAGCCCTAACGGCAATGAGGGAACGCCGACGCGGGTTCACATCGATGAGATTCACGTGCCAGACCTGCTGCAAAGGCGGGGCGCCGGCACCGTGGCCATGCAAGCGCTCTGTCGGCTCGCCGACAAGTACCATTTCACGCTTGAGGGTGGGCCGATAGGCTGGAGCTGTGACCCGTGGCGCGACCAATTCGTCAATTGGGCTCTGAGCAACGGATTCGAGCCAGACCAATCACCATTTCTCGTGCCGGTTGACGACCCCAAAGCATTTTACGTCTCCCGACAGCCGCGTCTTTGATCGACGCCATTAATTGCCCCACTGCCCTTCCAGAGCCACCGCTTCACTCGCTTTGGTGTGCATTTCGGAGACCAAATCGTAGCTTGTGAACCGTGTCCTGGTGGCAATCGTGGAGAACGACGGGTGGGCGATCTTCGAGGCGAATTCCTGTTTCCGAGGCGCGGGGGACACGATGCGGAATGTCGCATAGAAAGCATCGAGCACAACAAACTTAAGAAAGGCGCCGTGCATGTCAGTCGTGTTCTCCACCTCAATGAATTGAGTCGGCATCTTGCGCTCGTTAAACCAGATCACATCCACCGTGGCAGCACGACGAACAACGTCCTCGTAGGTGAATGGGTAGATGTCGTCCATGGTCACTATGTCACCGAGCTGCTTCCCAAGGAATGATCTCCCTCGATCTTGCTTGGGCACAAAAGTCCGCTGCTTCCGCAGGTTCCCCAGTTCGACGAGCAAACCCTGGTAGTAGCTGTGATCGCTTTCCGGCTTCGGCTTTGATCTCAAATCAGCGGGCAGCTTGTCCTTCGCCTCAAGCAACGCCCACAAACCAGGGCGGATTTTGAAGAAGGATTTCGGGTCTTGGACAATGCGATTGATGGATTTGAACGGCGTCTTGGTCTTCCACTCAACGCTCGGCATTTTCAGCGCTTCCTTGTAAAGATGGCCGAGCGTCGCGTAACCGCCGTTTGCTCTCATGGCTTCGACGACCGCTTCACGTTGGTTCATGGCCACAGATTGCCCGATCTTCAGTTGTTCGTCATGCAGTTAATGAACCTCGGCGCGGAGGCGACGTGGATGGAGAACTCAGCGTACCGCTCCCGCGTCCGAGGATGCTCCGAGTTAGTCAGCACCACACGACATCCCTTGGCATCAAGCTCGCGGAAAACCCGCGCCAGTTCCACCTGGTCGGCATCCCGAAACTGGTCAGGCGTGTAGCGTTTGAAGTCAGAATAAACGGAAACCGGCAGATACGGCGGGTCGAAGTAGATGAAATCTCCGCGCCGAGCCTCGTCCAGCGTCTTGCGGAAGTCCTGCGCCTCTAGTTGCGCATTTTGCAGGGCGCCAGAGGCCGCGAGCAGGTTGTCACGCGAGTAAAGGTTCGGGCTCTTATTCGAGCCAGCCGGCGTGTTGAACTCGCCCTTCGCGTTCACACGCCAAAGACCGTTGAAGCACGTCTTGTTGAGGAAAATGGTGCGCGCGGCACGCGCCAGATCGTCCGTCAGATCGTGCTGTTTGCGGACGGCGTAGAAATAGGCATCCCCCTCCGCCCGGAAGGCCTTACTGTGCTCATCGAGGAGCCGCATCAAATCCTCCGGGCGGTCGCGTACGACGCGGAAGCAGTTGATGAGTTCCTTGTTGCTGTCGCGCAAGAACGGCCGCATGTCCGGGAAGCGGTGCTTGAGGTAGAAGAACACGGCGCCGCCGCCCAGGAACGGCTCAAAGTAGCGGTCAATCTCGTGCGGGAAGAACTCCTCAAGCTGCCGAAGCAAGTTCGCCTTGCCGCCCGCCCACTTCAAAAACGGCTGCGCCTCCACCCCCTTGAACACCGCAAACGGCATCGCGAGTTGCTCGTCGTCAAGCTCGCACTCACCTTCGGGCTTGCGAAGCGATGGGTCAGGAATCTCGCGGCGGACTTTGTAGCGGGACTTCAGTCCGGATCTCTGATCCGGCCGCTTTTTCTTGGCGGGCCTGTCTGCAGAATGTGTCCGCCGCGAACTGTGAGACATTCTGCTGGATTGATCCCAGATTCGCCGCCGAGATCAAGCATTCATTTGCCGCGACGCCAAGGGGAGTGGGGGTCGCAAGCCCCGCAGCGCGCGCCGGTCGCTCCTGCATTCTTCACTGTTTTCGCTGGAAGGGTTAGCGGGCCGTAGCCCACCGGGCGAAGCAGTTTGGCCTTCCGGAACTGCCGGTGGCCAACCTGCCTCTCGGGCGCAAATCGGGTTTTGGGTAATCCGGCTGCTTTTAGCCGTACCCTTGCAGAAGAGAACCACAGATGAACACCGATGGACACAGATTCTGGAGGCTGGATTCGCGATTAGCTTCGCCTTCCTTCGGGTCACTGTCCGGTGAACGACTTCCCGCCGTGGAAGAGCGCGGCTTTGAGCAGTCCTTATCTGTGTTTATCTGTGTCCATCTGTGGTTGCAATGTATGGGCACGGCTTAGCGCCCTGGCCCGGCGTTCCAGCCGGGAACAGTTGATACTGCTGGCGTAACTGGCCCCGGTTTGGCTATCATTGGCACACCTGCCCAATAGCGGGCGGGTGAGCCAGCACCGCGGAAGGCAGGTGCCTGAAACGACATGAAAATCAGCGCCATTCCAAAGTCGGGCCGGAAAGGGTCCGTCGTCTATCTGAACACCCGTCACGGCAAGGTCGCACGCCAGTATGTGCGCCCTCGCAATCCTCGTACCCCGGAGCAACAGGGCCACCGCAGCAACCTCCGCACTGTCCTCCGGCGCTGGCGCACTCTTAGCGCCGAACAGCGCGCCGCCTGGTGCGTTGCCGCGGCCAACAAGTATTTTGCAACCGAGACGGGCCGCCGGGTGCGCCTGAACGGCTATAACTTCTTTGCGAGTTTGAACACCCGGCGCGCCGACCTCGACCTGCCCCAGTTCGACCTCCCGCCCGCCGAGCCCGTCTTCAGTGCCAACCCGGTGGGCGAGTTGGTCATTACTAACACGGGTGGCAAGATTACTCTCAAGCTCCGCGTCCCCAGCCCGCCGGCCGGGTACACGCTGGTGCAAGGCGCCGCCCCGGTCCGGACTGGCGTCCGCTGCGTGCAGCACTTCCCCTTCCTGGGGCTGCTGCCCGCGCCAACCGACGGCTGGAGCGACATCACCGAGCTCTACGTTGCTCGTTACGGCGTGCCGAAGGTCGGCACAGCCATTTGGATCCGCACTTGCCAGCACATTGACGGCTGGACCGATGTCCCAGAAGTGACGCACGACCGCGTCCCACCCCCAGCCCCATAGTGACTCTCGCCGCTGCCCTCCTGTAGTCGCTGCTCCGAAGACCGTAATCAGGGACCCTGTGGAAAGGGTCCCTACCTGACGGAATTGGGGCCGGATCGCGGCTCGGCCCTCGCTTTTTGCCGGGTTCCCGCGTTTCGGTGAGCTTCCATCCCCCGGGCTGACTCCCCGAAAGGCCGAGCCACCCCTCCCGCAGCCGTCGCCATTCTGGCGGCCCATTCCCGCTTACAGGCCAGTATCCTCCCCGTAGCCTCACCGTAGTACCTCTTATCGCGGATAAGAGGTACTACGGTGAGGCTACGAGGGGACTCCGGGGGGACTACGGAGGCACCAGGCGGAACGAAAGCACCGGCTTGCTGGCGCTGCCGAATTCGCCAGTGACTCGGATTGTGGCACACTCGAGGCCATTTGTGCTCACGCCGGCCAAGCGCAGTGCCAGCTCCTTCCGCTCGCCCGGCGCGACGTCCACTTCATGCGGCATCTCGGCGCCCCACGGTTCAGGTGTCACGGAGCCGTTAGGCTGGAGCGACACGGAGGCGTTCAGCTTCCCACGAGCGGGTTTCGGGCTGAAGTTATAGAGATAGATCGGCACGGAGGCTGTTGGGCCGGCTGGGATCTTGTAGGCTGACTTCTCCAGGACGATGCGATCCTCGGGCAGCAAGGCCTGCAACACCACAGGGGAGGCTTTGCCCGGCAATTTCTTAGGCGCTGCGGGCGCCGGGGCCAACTGTAACTGCGTCCCAGCCGCGAGCACGGCATATACCGGCGCACGGCCCAACGACAACACCTTCCCAGTGCCCGCGCGTTGGCGTCCCAAGTGGTCGAAACAAGCCTTTGGCGGCTGGGATAGCTCGAATGCCGCCTCGCTCTTTGACCATGTGACAAGCACGTCTGCGGGGCGGCCATCAGGCTTCGCGCGGAAGAGGAAACCTTGGATTGAGTCGTTCCCTGCCTTCAGTCGGCCGAGCGGCTTGGCATCCGCCAACAGCCGGCCCGCCGCGGCCAAAGCCACAAATCCCGGCCGCGGCGTCAGGTCCGGGCGCAGCAGGCCGAACTGGATCTGGCCTTCGACGAAATGCGGGAGGATGAAGTAGAAGACCGCCCGTGCGCCTTCATGAATCGCACAGGCATAAGTCATTGCTACTCGCTCGCTTTGCACGAGCAGATCGTCGGGCGTGGGCTCCTGCAAACGCTTGTCGCCTTGCCATTTCACCGGCAGGCTGCACTCGGTCACCCAGAACGGCCTCCCGGCGGACACCGCCCGGAAGTCGGCGTAAAGCCGGGGATACGCGCCGAACGCCTCGTAGTGGTGCAGGTTAAAGGTGTCAAAATAAGGCCAGGCTTCATTTTCGTGCAGATCACGGAGTTGTGCCTGGGGATGGAGGGCGAAGACATTCAGACAGGCGATGATTCTCGGATTGCCCGCTTTGAGGCCGAGCCAGGCCGCCTTCTGCAGCGAGGCCATTTCACTGCCGGTATGGCCGCCGAACATCGGAATGTCCGCCTCATTCCACGGTTCGAAGGCCTCGATCTCGGTCCGCCAGCGTTGGGCCAGGGTGCGGTAGAAGTTGAAGGCGTCGCGCAAATCGAGCGGGAAGCGCTTGGTATTCGGATTCGCCCAGGGCGGCGAAAGATGGTCAACCTCCAGCACCTTCAGGCCGGCAGCGGATTGGGCCTGCACCGACCAGTCATAGCGGTCGGTGCTCGCGAACTGACCTTTCCTCGGCTCCAGCTCAGGCCAGCTCAGACGGTCGCGCACGCGGTTGATGCCGGCCAACACGCACAGGTTGGCGACGCTGGCCATCTGATCCTTCGGGTAGAACCAGGCCATGGCCACGTCAATGTCAATGGGCGAGCTAAGCGGCGTCGGCGCGCACAACGCCTCGAGTACGCCGATGGAAACCCGGTTGGTGACCTGCCCCGCCGTGCGCTGGAGGTCGTAGTAACCGACGGGCAGGCGTCCCAGCTCAATTGGCCCGGCGTTCACCCGGCCTGCGGCCACGCTGCGCTCCTCGTAATCCACGACGCGCCAGGTATCGCCGTCACCGGGGGGCGGCGCGGGCAGGGTGACGTTTTCCCCCGCCACAAAGAGGTTGCCCGGGTGTGACGGCAGGGGACGAGGGACAGCGCGGGTACCGGCGGTGGCTTCGGCGAGCAAACCAGCACACATCAACACCCCCAGCATTCCGGCGATAAATGGCTGTTTCATAGAATCTGTTGCCCACCAGAGAACGCAGCCAGACGTTGCGAGTCAAGCCAGTGGAGGAGGCGAGTGCTTGGTTACATTAATAACGGATACATCGGCCGCCGCGTGTCCTCACGCGGTGCTATCTCTCACCTCTGCAACCAAGCACTAGCAGTAGCGCGCAGGGTTGACGGCCTTCTGGAACCCAGCCATCTTGCGTGCAGATGAAGCTGACCGACCAGCAGACCGTGGAGCAGTTTCGCGACCAGTGCCGTCGCCAGATGGACCGCCCGCTGGCCCTGCGCCTCAAATACGGGTTCTGCCGCACTTACAAGCCGGTGCTCGACGACGCCCCGTGGCGCGCGTTCAACACGATGGCGGAATACCGCGCCTGGTGCGAAAGGAGCCTGCCGGAGTATCTTGGCTTCAAGCGCAGGTCATGATCCCTCGGAAAGAATTCCACCCGCTCCAAGCCCAGGAAATCGCCAGCGCTTTCCAGCAAGAAGGGGTGGAATACCTCTTCATCGGCAAGAGCGGCGCCATCCTGCTCGGGTTTCCGGGCACGACCCAGGACGTGGACGTTTTTCCGGCGCGGTCTGCCGATAATGGGAGACGCATCGTGGCCGCCTTGCGGAGTATTGGCTTCGAGGTAGGGTCCGATCTTGAGCGCGAAATCATCGCCGGGAAGGACTTTGTGCAAATCAAGACGGGCCCGTTCGACGTGGATCTTGTGTTCGCGCCCGATGGCATCCCGAGCTTCGCGGAGGCCAAGAAGCGCGGCGTGATGGAGGGCAATTTCCGTGTGGCAAACTTGCGTGACATTATCGCCAGCAAGGCAGCAAGCGGCCGACAGAAAGACCTGATGGATTTGCCGTTGCTCGAGAGTTTCCGGGCCGAATACGAGAGGCGTCATGCCCCGCCCCTGCGCTCCGCCGCTGACATCGTCGGCGCGCAATCCGGCGCAAGCTGAGCGCACCGACCGGCACTCTGTATTTATCTGGACGTTCTACGGCAATACTAGCCCGATGCTTTGGCGTTACTGTCTTTCAGACGGAGAGCGCCAGCGGTCCAGGACTCTCTGGAGGCCCGAAGGGCCGCTCACGGGCTGGCGGGCAGAGCGTTGATCTCGACGGCTTTGGCGCTGCCAATCACCAGCTTGCCGAAGATGCGGGAGTTGAGCAGCGGCTGGAAGCCCTGCGGGGCGGGGGTGTTTTGAAATCCACCGAAGGCGCTGCCGGTGTTCAGCTTGTTCGCACCGTAGGATAGCGCCTCGCGCCTGTCCCCACTGACCAGGACGCCCCCAACGGTGAGGTTGGTCGCGCCAGGCAGCGACAAGATCAAGCCGGTGGCGGTCAGCAGGTTGCCGGTGAACACCACTTTCTTTTGAAGGCTGTGGTTCGTGCCGGCGACGCGGAAGGAATAAACTTGCTCCGCCAGCCGGTCTGAATCGAGGCTGAGGGCGGCCTCTTGTTCGAGCGCCCCAGCCGGCGCCCGGGTGGCCAGGGCGGGCGCGGGGTTTTCCGCCTTGGCCGCACGCAGGCGCTGGGCGGCTTTGGCAAGCTGGAGTGAGCCGGTGTAAACCGAGCCGTCGCCATCCACAATCCGCAGGACGGTTCCAGCCTGTTCCACTTGGAACGAGGCCAGGACGGGATGCGCGGCGGCGCCTCCGTCGGCCTGGCGGTCCTTGGCCTTAGCCTCGGACGCGATCTGAACGAATCGTTGGGCGACAGTAAGGGCCCTCGCCTGTTGGGAGGGCTCGGCGGCGGCCTTGGACAGGCTGTCCGCGGCGATGGGAGATTGACTGCGGCGGTTGGCGGGAGCAACCGCGGCCAAAGACCTGTAAGAAGTGCCCGGTTGGTCGGATTTGTCACTCGTCAGTTGCGCTGGTCTTTCCGCCACCGCAGCGGGAGCGGCGACACTTTGCTGGCTCAGACCGCCGGCTGGTTTCGCGGGCTCGTCCGCCAGCGCGAGATTGGCTGGCGGGGGTGTGAGGGCAACGGTGGACGGCGCAGCGGGCGCGGCTGGCATGCTCGTGGCGGGGGCTAGTTGGCCAGCCAAGGCAAACCGTGGTTCGGAGACACCATTAGCAACTCCGGCGGGGGTTTGCGCGGACGTGCCGGCAGAGGCTACGAGTTGCGGCTTGGCGTCTGCTTGCTGGCCGGCGAGACTTGGGGCGGTTGCCGGGGCGAGTTTCGCTGCGTCCTGGCTCTGGAGCAGTGTGACAGCACTGGATTCCGAAGCCGGGGACACCGTCAACGCGACTTGGCCGGGCGGGTTGGCAGGGGAAGGTTGGGCCTTGTCGGCATAGGCAAGCATCGGAGATTCCGTTTTCACCCTGGGCGCGGGCTGGGGGGCAGTCGTAGCCGGCGCCGGAGCGGCCAATGGCAGAGGTCCTTTGGCCGGCATATCCTTTTGGCCGGAAAGGTTCCTCGCAAGAGAGGCCTCCGGCTTGTTGTTGCCTGGCACAGGCAACAGCACCCACACCGTCAGACCAAGCACGGCAAGAAGAGCAATGCCACCCGCGAGGCGCGGCCACAGTTGCGCAAGGGCGTTGGCGAATGAGCGGCGCTCGCGCTGAGGCCGGGCGATATTCCGCGCCACTTCGCCCTGCAAGAGGCGCCGGTTGACCGGGTGCAACTCGAAGGGTGCGCCGGCCTCGTCGCGGCGTTTCCGTGCCGCCTCGCGCAGGAGCTTTTCGATTGGACGTTCCGGTTCGTTTTCCATATCAGCTATTAGTTAGACGGAAAGGCCGCGGGTTTCCCCCGGGGAAATATCCTCCGCACGATTTCCTCCAGCCGGTCCAGGCATTTGCTCAGGCGCGAGCTGACGGTCTTCGGGTTGAGGTCGAGCGAGTGGCTGATCTCGTCGTAGCTCAAGTCGCCGAAGTAGCGCAACTCAATGATCTCGCGGCAGGGTTCGCCGAGCTGGTCGAGGGCCTGGTGGACGAGCGTGACCTGCTCGGCGTTCATGAGGGTGAGGTCCGGCGGTGGGGTGTTGCCGGGGGGGTCGAGGGTCAGGCCGCTCTCGGGGTCTTCGGCTTGGAGGGAAATGGGGGTCTGGCCGCCGCCGCGTTTGGCGGCATGCTGACGCTGGCGGTAATCGCGGGCCTTGTTGGCCGCGATGCGGAAGAGCCAGGTCTGAAACTGGCTGCCGCCGTGGAAGGTGGCGAGGTTCCGGATGACGGACAGGAAGACTTCCTGGCAAATCTCCTCGACGTCCTCGCGCGAGAAGTCGTGCCCGAGCTGGAAGACAAAGCGCCCCGCGGCGGCATAATGGCGGTCGAATAGCTCGTCCCAGGCCTCCGCCTCGCCGCGACGGCAGCGGGCAAGCAGGTCGGCTTCGGCGTCAGAACCCATGCTGAATGAGACTGTAGTGCAGGGCGGGGCGTTTGAACAGAGTTGTGTGGTCGCCGAGGCGTGGGCTGGGAGGCTCATGGGCCAATTTGGAGGCGGTAGAACTGCAGGCCCTGGGTGGCGGAGTTCGTCCACCGGGTGGAGGTTCCGCCGGAGGCCAGGTTGGTGGCGACCAGGTTTGTGATCGAACGCACTGAAGCTCCGGCCAGCACCCGGTAGGTCAGATACGGCGCGCTGTTCCACTGCCAAACGAGCTGACCGGGAGGCTGCGCCCCCATTTGCGTGAAGGCAAACCGGTAGCCTTCATAGTAAGTAACCTCGCCAAGGTAATTCCCAACCAAGAGGTCAATGGCGCCGTCATTGTTCCAGTCCACCAAATCCAGGCGCATGCGCGGGCCGATGGCGATCGGCACCAAGCCCCTCCCCGAGACCGGGGCGCGGAGGGCCACCGGGGCTTGCAGGATCGGCGCCGAATCACTGCCGATATTCTTGCACCAGTAAACCCCAGTATCCGAGCTGCCGACCAGGTCCTTTACTCCATCCCCATCCCAGTCGAACATCCGCACGACAGAGCGAATGCCCAGGTTCAGATCTGTGCCGCCTGCCTGGATGTGAGTGCCGGCAGCGTACAATGGTGCCTGGGCTGTCCCGATGTTCTTGAAGAAGAAGACGTAGCCATCGCCGTTGCCGCAAAGCAGGTCCTTCAAGCCGTCGCCGTCCCAGTCGTAGATGTAAGGGGTGGCCCGATAGGTAACCGTCAGCGGGCTGGCGCCCACCTTCAGCAGCACGCCCGGCGCCAGAATGGGGGCGGCGTCGGTGTTCGTGTTACGATAGAAATACACGTAGCCCTCCTGTCCCGTGCCAACCAGCAGGTCCCGCTTGCCGTCGCCATCATAGTCGCAGACGAAGGGCGCGGGGGCGCCGCAACCGGAGGACGTGTGCACAATATCGGCTCCGCCGGCCTGGAGATTGACAAAGCTCGTAAAGACGGGGGTCGCATCTGAACCGGTATTCAGGAACAGGGCAAGCTTGCCGGCTGTCTGGTAGCCGACGATCAGATCCTTGCGCCCGTCGCCGTTCCAATCCGCGACGCACGGGATGGCGTAGCTTCCGGGAGCCAGGGGCGCGTCGCCGGCATAGAGGAGTTGGCCGGGGCGGAGTTGGACGGGCTGGGCCGGAGCAACCTGAGCGAGGGTGGTGGCAAGGGGAAGCAGCAGCAGGAGAATGCGTTTCATGGGCAGCTTGTCTTTCGCAAGTCTAATGGAGGTCGTCAACGCGTTTCGGTTGCATGCCTGCGAGTTCCCGACGCATTGTGCTCGACTCTCTGCCGGCTGAGCGGCTACGCTGGCCGTGCATATCACCCGAGGTGAGTTATGGACGAGCTATTACGAATCTTGCAGAGCAATGCGCTTGAGCCGCATGAGAACATCGCCCGCATGTTGGGCCTCCCGGCGGCCGAAGTCAGCCAGCGGATTGCCGATTACGAGAAACGCGGCGTTATCCGGGGCTACCAGGCCATCCTCAACGAGGACCAGCTTGAACTGGATAAAGTTACCGCCGTCATTGAGGTGAAAGTGACCCCGCAACGCGAAGGTGGCTTCGACACCATTGCGGAGCGGATTGGCCGGTTTCCTGAAGTGCGCTCGGCGTATCTTATGAGCGGCGCCTACGACTTGCTGTTGTTTGTCGAAGGCCGCACGCTGCGTGAGGTCGCGGCGTTTGTCAGTGAGCGGCTGTCGCCCCTCGAAGGGGTGCTCTCCACGTCAACCCATTTCATGCTGAAGACCTATAAGCGCTTCGGCGTGCTGATGCACCAGCCCAGCTCCGATGAACGGCTCACCGTCACTCCGTGATCGCCTGAACGCGACCGTGCGCGACATCCCGCGCAGCGGCATCCGCGACTTCTTCGATCTGGTCGCGACCATGAAGGACGTCATCAGCCTGGGCATCGGCGAGCCCGACTTCGATACGCCCTGGCATGTGCGCGAATCCACGGTCTTTGCCCTCGAACGCGGTGCGACGCACTACACCAGCAACTTCGGCTACCTCGAACTGCGCCGTGCCCTGGCCCGCTATGTCGGCAAGACCTTCGGCGCCGATTACAACCCGGAGGACGAGGTGCTCGTCACGGTCGGGGTGAGCGAGGCACTGGACCTGGCGCTGCGGGCACTGCTCAACCCGGGCGACGAAGTGCTTTACCACGAGCCGTGCTACGTGTCCTACCGCGCGACCATCCTCTTTTCGCACGGGGTGCCGATGGCAGTCGAGACGCGCGCGGACAACGGATTCCGGCTCACCCGGGCAATGCTGGAAGCCAAAGCGACTCCGCGCACCAAAGTCCTGATGCTCAACTTTCCGAACAACCCAACCGGCGCTGTCATGAACCGAGGCGACTTGGAGGACATTGCCGCCTTCGTCCGCGAGCGCGACCTCATCGTCGTCGCGGACGAGATCTATGGGGAGCTGACTTACGACGCGCCGCACACGAGCATCGTCAGCCTGCCGGGTCTGCGCGACCGCACGATCTTTCTGCATGGCTTCTCGAAGGCCTGGGCCATGACCGGGTTCCGGCTCGGTTACGCCTGTGGCCCCGCCGAACTCATCGAGGCCATGATGAAGATTCACCAATACACGATGCTGTGCGCCTCCTCTCTGAGCCAGAAGGCAGCGCTCGAAGCCCTGGCCCGCCCCGAGACGGACATCGCCGAGATGGTGGATGAATACCGCCGCCGCCGGAACTTCATCGCCGCCGCCTTTGCCGAGATGGGCTTGGAGTGCCACCGCCCGCTGGGGGCGTTCTACGCATTCCCGAGCGTGGCGAAGTTCGGCCTGCCGGCGAAGGAGTTTTCGCTCCAGTTGCTGCGCGAGGAGAAGGTGGCGGTAGTGCCCGGCACCGCCTTCGGGGCTTGCGGCGAGGGCTTCGTCCGCTGCGCCTACGCCACAAGCATGGACAACATCAAAGAAGCCCTGACCCGGCTCCGGCGCTTTGTCAGTCGGCGCTGAAGGCGGGAGACCACAGAGTGCCCTTGATATTCACTCTGCGATGCAAAAGCCGGCGGCCAGCATCCTCCACCATTAGCAACTGATCTCCCGCGGGTATTTGCGCGGGCTTATTATGGCGCGAGTTCGTCGGTGGACTCGGCGGCAGTGAACTTCACGGTGGCGAACCCAGTAGCAGCGAAACTGTCCATGCAAGGCACAAATCTGCTGCTGAGCTGGACCGGCGGCACGGGAAACTTCCAAGTGCAGGTTGCGACGAATCTGGCCGGCGCGATCTGGCAGAATTACGCAACGGCAGGGACCAACACCAGCCTGGTGATTACGCGCAGCAATCGGGCCGCGTTCTACCGAGTGAGGTGGCCATGACTTCTCGGTAAGCCGTGCCTGGTCCGGGGCCAAACCTATCACCCGGGGCACTGCCACCACCACGATTCGACCTCCCTGTGGGCTCAGAGGCTGATATTATCGCAGGGGCGAGCGATGGTGGGCCTTGCGGAATTGCTGCGCCCCCCAGGTTGCCCCACCCCCCCACGATGCGTTGACACCTTGAGTCCTGGCGTCTAGCTTCGCGCGCATGTCTCGGTTGCCGTTCGAACTGCTGCTGGCGCTGCGGTACCTGCGGCCCAAAAGGACCTTCGTCTCGGTGATCACGCTGATTTCCGTGCTGGGCGTCACGCTGGGCGTCGCCGTGCTGATCATCGTCATCAGCGTCATGAGCGGTTTCGATCACCAACTGCGGGAGAAGATCCTTGGGTTCAATGCCCACCTGAAGATCCTGCCTCGGGGTGAGACGATGAAGGATTATGCCGCTGCCGCGCGCATCGTGGCGGCCAACAAGGAGGTCAAGGCGGTGGCGCCGTTTATCCTGGGCCCGGTGCTGCTGGAGAGCGAACCCGCGAGCGGCCAGTCAAAGGTCGGGGCGCCCTGGATTCGCGGCATCAATCCGGAACTGGAGACCAACATGAGCGTGCTGCCCGAGAGCATCGTGGAGGGCAAGTTCGACGTGAGCGACCGGGGGCTGCTGGTCGGGACCGAATTCGCGCACAATATGGACCTGCAGGTGGGTGACCGCGTCCAAATTGGCTCGCCCAGCATGCTCAAGAAGTGGCGGGAGAGCGAGAAGAAGCCGGGCGCACCCGTCCCGGTGCTGCCGGAATTCGAAGTGCGCGGTATCTTCGATGTCGGCTATTACGAATACAACCTGTCGGTGATCGTCGTCTCGTTGCGGGACGCGCAGGATTTGTATGACCTGGGTCACAGCGTGCACGGGTTGATGGTGATGCTACACGATCCTTACCAGGCGCAGGCGGTCGAGGAACAGTTGGCACGGGCGCTGGGGCCGGAATACGTGATCCGGAGCTGGATGCAGGAGAACTCGAGTCTGCTCAGCGCGCTGGCGGTGGAGAAGAACGTCATGTTCATCGTGCTGTTCTTCATCATGATCGTGGCGGCGCTGTGCATTCTGAGCGCGCTGATCACGTTCGTGGTGCAGAAGACGCGCGAGATCGGGATGCTCAAGGCACTGGGGGCCACTGACTGGCAGGTGAGCCTGATCTTTCTGAGCCAGGGCGCGCTGGTCGGGGCCATCGGGGACCTGGCCGGCTATGGGCTGGGTATGCTGGCGCTGGGCTACCGGAACGAGTTCCTGCACTTCATGAGGCGCCTAACCGGCTTCGAGCTGTTCCCCGCGTCCATCTATCAGTTCACTGATTTGCCTGCACTGATTGTCCGGCAGGACATCCTGTTGATTTGCGGCAGCGCCTGGGTGATCTGCGTTCTGGGCGGCGTGATTCCGGCGTGGCGGGCGGGCCGGCTTAAACCGGTGGAGGCGTTGCGATATGAATGACGTGCTGCTCGCGGCCAGGGGCCTCCACAAGACCTACACGCTCGGCCAGCGTTCGCTGGAAGTGTTGCGCGGGGTGGACCTGGAATTGCGGCGGGGCGAATTCCTCGCATTGCGTGGCGCGTCGGGCGCGGGCAAAAGCACGCTGCTCCACCTGCTCGGGGGGCTGGACATGCCCAACCGGGGTGAAATCCTCCTGGCCGGTCGGAGCCTGTCCGCGCTCGGGCGCCGGGAGCTGGCGCGGTTGCGCAGCAGAGAGGTGGGCTTCATCTTCCAGGCCTATTACCTGCTGCCCGAACTGGACGCGCTGGAGAATGTGTGCCTGCCGGCGCGGATGGCGCGGACTTCGGCGGCTGCGGCCGAGGCGCGTGGCCGCGACCTGCTGGCGCGCGTCGGCCTCGGAGAGCGCCTGGAGCACAAGCCCTACGAGCTGTCGGGCGGCGAACAGCAGCGCGTGGCCATTGCGCGGGCGATGATCAATCAGCCCGACCTCATCCTGGCGGACGAACCGACCGGCAACCTGGACTCGCATACGGGGGAAGAGATCATCGAGCTGCTCTGCGCGCTGCGCGATGAGAAGCAAACGACACTGATCATGGCCACGCACGACGCGCGCGTGGCTGGCCGCGCGCCCAAGGTGGTTGAACTGGTGGATGGGCAGATCAAGGACGGGACGGCAGGGGCGTGAGTTTGAGCTATTGACCCTGAATTTCTTTCGGGTAGCCTCTGTCAAATTAGTGCTGTGACAATGCCACAAGTATCGAATCGTTTTATGGAAAATAATGCAACTTCCTCATCCGCCGCGCTCCCTCGCCGCGACTTCCTCAGGAAAACGGCTGCGGCTGCGGCGGCGGTGGCCGCGACGCCGCTTTTACGAAGGCCGGTTTACGGACAGAACCAGTCGCCTTCGGCGAATGTCGCCGGGGCGAACAACCGCATCCAGGTCGCCATTGTGGGCGTGGGCTTCGGCATCGGGCAAGAGCACCTGAAAGGCATCCAGGCGAAGGCCACGGAGAACAACACCGTGATCACGGCGGCCTCAGATGTATTTACCAAGCGCCGCGATTTCGCCAAGACGAATGCGAACCTGAAAGATGGGGACGTCTATGATGACTACCGCAAGATGCTGGAGCGGAAGGACATTGACGCGGTGCTCATCGCCACGCACGACCCTTGGCATGCGCAGATCACGATGGATTCGCTGAACTCGGGGCGGCACGTCTATTGCGAGAAGCCGCTAACGCGCTACCTGGGCGAGGCGTTCCAGGTTTATGAGAAGGTGAAGAGCAGCGGGAAGGTCTTCCAGATTGGGTCGCAGGGCTGCTCGGCCGGCGGCTACCACAAGTGCGCCGAGCTGATCAAGGCCGGCAAGATCGGCACGTTGGTGTGGGGCCAAGCCTGGTATTCGCGCAACAGTCTGAACGGCGAGTGGAATTACACCATCGAGGCTGAAACCAAGCCAGAGAATATTGATTGGGAGCGCTGGCTGGGGCCGGTGAAGCAGCGTGACCCCTTCAGCCCCGAGCAATTCCATCGCTGGCGCAAGTATTACCGGTATTGCGCCGGGCCGTTAGGCGACCTGGCGCCGCATCGGCTGCATCCGCTGATGCTGGCCACGGGCAATCCCGAGTTCCCCACGCGGGTGGTTTCCCTCAGCACCGGCAACGTCCATATTGACCGGAACGTGGCGGGCACGCCCGAGCGCGAGACGCCCGAGCATGCGCAGTTGCTGGCGGAGTTCCCGAGCGGCTACATCATGATGGTCACGTGCTGCACCGTGAACGCCATGACCCCGGGCCTGAGCCTATACGGGCACAAGGCCAACCTGGACATTGATGCCACGGGCGGGAAAGTCAACCTCTTGCCGCAGCGGGAGTTTGGCGACGAAATTGATCCCGAGAACTTCGCGAGCATGCAGGCTGAGGATCTTCGTGTGCACGAGAAGAACTGGTTTGATTGCATCCGCTCAGGCCAGAAGCCGAACGCGGACATTGACCTGGCGATCCGCGTGCAGACGGTTATCTCGCTGGCCGAGATTTCCGACCGGCTGAGGGTGGCCTGCCTGTTTGACGAAAAGACACGCAAGATCACAACGGACGGCGGCACGGACGTAACGATGATCACCTACGGCTCGCTGCCGCAGTCGTAACCGGACCCAGCAAACGAGGGGTGGATTAGTGGATTGATGGATTGTTGGATTAATGGATTGGCGGATTTGTGGAGTGGCTCCCCCATCGCTCCGACGCCCCATGCATCCACTAGTCCATTTATCCATTAATCCATCGTCCGATGGCCTCCGTCACGCTTGCCTGCCATGCGATGGCGACGCGATTCGAGATCGTGCTGCACGGCGACAACCCCGCAGCACTACGGGCGGCAGGCGAGGAGGCGTTGCGGATGGTCGAACAACTGGAGGGGCAGCTCAGCTTGTTTCGCCCGAGCAGCGAGATCGCGCACCTGAACACCCGTGCTGCGCGCGAGCCGGTGCGGGTCACACCGGGACTGTTTGCGCTGTTGCAACAGGCGAAAAGGCTGCATGAGGAGAGCAGCGGGGCGTTCGACATCACCATCGCCCCGCTGGTGCGGTGCTGGGGTTTCATGGGCGGAGATGGGCGCATGCCCCGTCCCGAGGAGGTGGCCGAGGCGCGCGTGAAGGTGGGGATGGGGCTGGTGCATTTGGGCCCGGAGGATTTCACCGTCAGGTTTGACCGGGAGGGGGTGATGCTGGACCTGGGGGCGATCGGAAAGGGCTATGCGGTCGAACGCGCCGCCGAACTGCTGCGCGAGGCGGGTGTCACCAGCGCGCTGTTGCATGGCGGCACGAGCACGGTCCAGGCGATCGGACAGCCGCCGGGGGAGGAATTCTGGAAAATCGCCATAGAGACCCCCTCGCCATCATCGGACACCCCACCCACCTTGCTGGCCACCGTGCCGCTTAAAGACGAAGCCATGTCCGTCTCGGGCGTTTGGGGCAATTCCTTCCAAGTGGGGGGGAGGACCTTTGGCCATATCATTGACCCACGCACCGGCGAACCGGCCCTGGGCACGGTGCTGGCGGCGGTGGTACTCCCTTCGGCCACCGAGACGGATGCGCTCTCGACTGCCCTGCTTACCCTCGGCAGGGCTGGACACGAACAGATTGCGGCGCTGCGTCCCGGGATGAGGACGCTGGTGGTCAGCGAATCCGGCGGGCGGTTGAGTGTTGAGGCAAAGGGGATCGAGTTCCGGCAAAAGCCCGATTGAAAAATCATTTCTCTGCGACTACGTTCAGCATGACACGATATGCTTGAGGACCGTTATTATATGCGTCGCCCGGCGTTGAGGCCGGCCTGGTCGGCGACGGTGGTGCTGCTTGTGGTGAATGTGGTTGCGTTCATCCTCCAGAAGGTCCTCTACAGATTTACGAGCTTTCCGGTTGATGACTACCTGGCTTTGAGCGTGGCAGGCCTGCGGCATGGATTCGTCTGGCAGTTGTTGAGCTACCAGTTCATGCACGGCGGCTGGCTGCACTTGTTGCTGAACTGCTGGGCCATTTACGTCTTCGGTCGCGAAGTGGAGGGAACGCTGGATTGGCCGCGGTTCCTGACGCTGTATTTTTCGAGCGGGGTGATTGGCGGGCTGTTCCAGGCGCTGGCGGGGGTACTGCTGGGGGGCGGTTTCGCTGCGTCTGTCGTCGGGGCCTCTGCCGGTGCGTTCGGGTTGGTGGCGGCGTTTGCCACGATGTATCCGGAGCGGCCCCTGATGATGTTGCTCTTCTTCATTATCCCCGTGAGCATGCGGGCCAAGTACCTGCTGCTTTTCAGCGCGCTGCTGACTGTGTTCGGGCTCATCTTCCCAATGGACAATATTGCGCACGCCGCCCACTTGGGAGGCATGCTAACCGGCATCGTCTTTGCGCGATATGTCATACATTGGCACTGGCACTGGCCGCGACTGCCGCGAGCCCGGCGCGAGCCGCTGCGGCCTTTGGTGAGGGTGCCCCGCCGGACCTCCGCCCCCTGGGGTCAGGGCCAGGGCGGGGCGGATGAAGATTTGCCCCCCGACGAGTTCCTGAGCAAAGCCGTTGATCCCATCCTGGATAAGATTTCCGCTCACGGCATCCAAAGCCTGACTGAGCGCGAGCGCCGGATTCTTGAGACGGCGCGGGAGAAGATGGTCAGGCGGTAAGGCGCCAAAGCCTTGGAGCGTTAGAGCGGGGAGGTCCGTAATGGGAGGCTCTCATTTGATGCTTCAACGCTTTTAACGCTTTAACGTTCCAAGCGTTTTCTTACAGTGAGGGCATGATTCAACGCTACTCGCGCCCGCTGATGCGGGAAATCTGGAGCGAACAACGCAAGCTGGAGATCTGGCTGCAAATCGAACTCCTCGCCAGCCAGGCGCTCTGCGCCGAAGGGTTGGTCCCGAAGAAGGACTTTGCGCGGATCAAGAGGCGCGCGGCGTTCAGCCTGGACCGCTGCAAAGAACTGGAGCGCACGCTCAACCATGACGTCATCGCCTTCACGACGAACGTCGCCGAGAACATCGGCGCGCCCGCCAGCCGCTGGCTCCATTTCGGCCTGACCAGCAGCGATATCATTGACACCGGCTTCGCGGTCCAGATGGTGCAGTCGGCGGATATTCTCATCGAAGACGTGAAGGCGCTGCGGAAGATCGTGGCTGCAAGGGCGAAGAAGCATCAGCTCACACCAATGATTGGCCGCAGCCACGGCATCCACGCTGAGCCGACGACCTTCGGCCTAAAGCTGGCGCTGATGCACGACGAATTTGGCCGGGCGCTGCGGCGGCTCGAAGCCGCGCGGCAAACGGTGGCTGTGGGCAAATTGTCGGGGGCCGTCGGCACCAGCGCCCATCTGTCGCCGCGGATCGAAGCCATTGTCTGCAAGCAGCTTGGCTTGCGCCCGGCGCCGATCGCCACGCAGGTGGTCCAGCGCGACCTGCACGCCGAGTTCATGGGCGTGCTGGCGCTGGTTGGCGCCAGCATCGAGCGCTGGGCCACGGAATTCCGCCACCTGCAACGCACCGAAGTGCTGGAGGCAGAGGAATTCTTCGCCAAGGGCCAGAAGGGTTCGAGCGCCATGCCGCACAAGCGCAACCCCATCACCAGCGAACGGTTGAGCGGGCTGGCGCGCGTACTGCGGGGCAATGCCGTCGCCGCCCTTGAAAACGTCGCCCTGTGGCACGAGCGCGACATCAGCCACAGCTCGGTCGAGCGCATTATCTTCCCGGATTCCTGCACGTTGCTGGATTACATGCTCGTCACGCTGACGAAACTGGTTGAAGGGCTGATCGTTTATCCCGAGAACATGAAGCGCAACCTGGCGTTGTCGCTCGGGATGTGGAATTCGCAGGCCGTTCTGCTGGCGCTGATCAAGAAGGGACTCACGCGCGAGCAGGCGTATGAATTGGTCCAGCGCAATGCAATGCAGACCTGGCAGGCCAAGCACGCCGGGCGCGAGGACGCCGACTTCCTCAGCCAGCTCAAGTCCGACCCTGAGGTCGCCATGCACTTCAAGGCGGGCGAGCTGGGGGCGCTCTGTTCACTGGACTTCCATTTCAAGGAAGTGAAGAACCGGTTCCGGAAGCTGGGGCTCTGAACAGGCGCTGAGATGTGGTCTAGCTGCCCACGTAGTTTATCAGGTAGGGACGCGTTCCACCGCGTCCCTGAGGTGTTTGCCAAGAAGTGGGACCCGGTGGAACTCGTCCTTACCAGTGGAGGTTGCGGCCGCAGGTGGGGCATCTGAACAGTTACTTGCTCACTGTGACGCGGCTGGTGTGCTATCTTTGGCTTTGCCTCGTCCCGCTGGCGTGTCGCGCGGCGGAAACGTGGCAGGCTGCTTTGGGCCGGATGCCGCTTGGAACGAATGTCACCCAACTGAGCCGGACGAACTGCGTCGGCATTATGCTGGGAGCCTTCCGATCGAACGACGTCGTAAAGGCGTTGATCTTCATGCCCGGGGCAACCGACGAGTTTTACTTTCTCCGCCGCGCGAGGGCCGATTTGACGAATAACCCGGCTTCTCTGCTCGACGCAGTCAACGCGCTGACCAGCCAAACGCTCATTCGCGCCACGTTTCGCCCGCCGCTGCTGCTGCTGCACACCGACGAGGACCTGCTGGAGCCCGTGATCAGGATCGAGCACCAGCCCACGGCTGACAAGCTCAGGCAGGCCCGGCTCGTGCGGCACGCCATCTATAATGACCGCGATTGGGACTTCATTCGGCCCGCGCTGCGGTCGTCGCTGCGAATCGGTTTGCGGCCCTGGCCACGTTCGCAGGACTCGTGGCATTTTTACCGGCACAGCTTCGCGGCCTGGAATTTGACCGGGTGGGAGGCGCTGGAGTGCACGGCGTTAGCCGGAGAAACGGCCATCACTGTGCAGCGCAATAAAGCGGTCTTTGTGCCAGATACCCGCCCCCGCGCCGCGCCGAAGGTGGACACATTCCCCCGCTGAGCTGTTCCCGCAGGTTAGAAGTCGTGGGTCAGGATTGCCTCGAGCCGGCGGCAGATCTCGCGCCCGTAGTCAGTCCAGATGCCCTGGCCCCAATACCGGTAGCAACTGGTTTGCGAGCACAGGAGGTGGAATAGCGCGTTGCGGAACCGACCATCGTTCGGCGCCACCCCCCGCTTGAGGACCTTCTCGTAGAAGAGCGAACTGCACTTCTCCATCGGGCCGAGCAGCGATTCGTAACCTCTCACCCAGGAGATGTTGTTCGTCCAACTGCCGCCCTCCATCTGGAAGCGATGGTCCTCCTTCTTGAGTTGCTCGATCACCTGTGCCAGGCGCTGGGGGCCTTCGCCCGGTTTGAATCTGTCCCAAATCCGCTTTTGGCAGATGGGCTGCAGCGCCGGGAGGTCTTTCTCCAAAATGCCCGAGGCAAACAGATGCTCCAGGTATTCGGTCGCGTTCATGGCCGGGGTGCTCGAGCCGGAGCACTCACGCATGACTTCGAGATACTTCGATGGGAACTCGTTCATCATTACGCCGCCATTCTCGCCGTCGGCAATTTGCGTCACGAGGGGTGGGAACTGCTTGCCGGCGAGTTCCCAGCGGGACAGCCCCTTCGCCTCGTAATAGGGCTGCATCTGCGCGACCAGCTTGGTGTCGCTGCCCTGGGTCTTGATGATGGCAATAATGGCGGCTTCCTCCCCGCGGGCATTGCGGCAGACGAGGCGGTGCGGCAGGTGCTTGCGCTCCGGGCCCTGGCCGTTCTCGGGGCGCTCAACGGTGTGCTCTTGCACCAGCACCCACAGGTAACCGCAGTCCTTGAGGGTCTTCACGAATTCATAGGCCGTGTCTGGGTGATTGGGCAGCGCCATTTCGGCGGGCGAGAACCCGCGCACGCGGCTCATCGCTTCCAGGCCGAAGATGGCGGCGAAGTGATGCTGCCACGCGGTCACGTGCAGCCGGAAGTCCTGCACCGGCGTGGACGGGGCGACCGGGTGTCCCCAGGCGCAGCCGAGCCACTCCACCGCCGTCCGGTAGCGTGGGTCGCAGGTGATGCGCTTCAAGTTGTCGAAGACGTCGTTGAGGCCCATGTTGCGAAGGCCGTGCAATAGGGTGCCGGAGTATTCGAGCATCACGCGCGGCTGCTTGCCATCATCGACGAGCTGAGGGATGAAGTCCCCCATGCGCTTGTAGCACCAATAGAAGACGGAGGCATTGTGATTATCGCCGATGCCCGGGTTATCCATCATGTGCTTCAGGTTGCTGATGATCTCGGCGGTGGCGAGGCTGCCGCCGCCGGCCGGGATCAGCGGCTGGTGCATGTGCAGGGCGGTGGCAAACGCCCTCTTGATGCCGCCGAAATCAATCCGGCTCTCCGGCTTGAAGACCGGTTGGTTGCGACTGGCGCGCCGCGCGGATTCAATTTGAGGTTCCGCGCCGCAAATATTCGGCAACGCGCCCACATATTCTGGCAATTCGCTCATAGGTTCTCCCGCATTCAGGCGCTAACCTCTTGCAAGAGCGGGGTTTCGTCAACTGGGTCGGTTGATGAAGGCGGAATATTCTTGACCAGGATGCCGTGGTCTGATTAGCTGGCACGCACGTCGGATCGTTCGATCCACGCGCTTGAGTAAACTCGTATGCCTCTGCTTCTAGTTGGTCTTTGCCTGGCGGCTGTTGTTGGCCTCTATTACTACAACAACCCGCTGAGGCACGGGTCCTGGTTCATGAACCGGCGCTTCATCAACTGGTTCCCGCTGGGCATGACCTACGCCTTTCTTTACATGGGGCGGTACAACCTGACCGTCTCAAAGACTGCCCTGGGGTCACTGATGTCCAACGCGGATTTTGGGTGGATCTTCGGCATCGGCACATTGGTTTATGGCGTGTCGTTCGTCGTCAACGGGCCGCTGGTGGACAAGATCGGGGGCAAGCGGGGCATCATCATCGCGGCGGTGGGCGCTTCGCTGGCGAACATCGTGCTGGGGGTGCTCACCTACCTGGTCGTCACCGACCGGCTCAAGATGAGGCTGGTCGTGGCCTTCTCGGTCATCTACGCCCTGAACATGTATTTTCAAAGCTACGGGGCCGTTTCCATCATCAAGGTCAAAGCTTACTGGTTCCATGTGCGCGAACGCGGGGTCTTCGGGGCCATTTTCGGCACGCTCATTTCCTTCGGCGCCTATTTCGCCTTCGATTGGGGGCAAGCGATCGTTGATATGGCAGCGGCAAATCCGAAGGGCGAGATTGGCTGGCTCCACGCTTTAATCCAGCGGGTATTCGTCCCAGACGGCAGGCCCGTCAACGGGACCTGGGCTGTGTTCTTCATCCCGGCGGCGATCCTGATTATTTGGGCGCTGCTGGACTGGTGGCTCATCAAGGACACGCCCGAGGAGGCCGGTTTCCCGCACTTGGACCCGTGTGACGCGTCCTCCGGTCAGATGCATATCGAACTGACCACGATGGACCTGCTCAAGAAGGTGTTTGCCAGCCCGCTGATGCTCATGATTGCGATGATCGGCCTGACCTCCGGGGTATTGCGCAACGGGATCATGACCTGGTATTTCATCTTCGCCAAGGAAGTCAAACAGACTGGCGCGGAGTTCTTTCTTGACCACTGGGGCTTGCTGCTCTGCTTCTTTGGCATCGTTGGCGGGTTCGCGGGCGGCATGGTCTCCGATAAGCTTTTCCATTCTCGCCGGGGGCCGCCCACGGTCATTCTTTGTGGGTTCATGTTCCTCATGGCGCTCCTGATGACCATCTACCTGTTCTCTTCGCCGTTTATTGTCGGGCTGGCGTCCCTGCTTATCACCACGGCGGTGATCGGGGTCCATTCGCTGATGTCGGGCACAGCGGCCGCCGATTTCGGGGGCCGAAAGGCTACCGCCACCTGCTCCGGAATTGTTGACGGCTTTACCTATTTGGGAACTGGAGTTCAGGCGGTGAGCCTCGGCTATCTGACGGGCCAGAGCTGGCTCTGGTGGCCGATCTTCCTGATGCCCTTTGCCCTGCTTGGGGGCTTTCTCGCCTTGAGGATCTGGCACGAATTGCCCGCGGCCACGCGCAAGTACATCGCCGAGGTCGAGGAGAAAGCGGAGATTGAACTGATTCCAGAATAAACAGTGTGCTCCAAGGATGTTGTGGGAAGCACTCATTGCCGGGCGTGCCCGGTTTCATAATCCTTCTGACCTCGCCGGACCTTGGAAAGGGCCGGGGGCCGTTAGAACACAGGACAAGGGCGGGGGATCACTTCAGCGGTGCCCCTTGAGGAAGACATACAGCGTGCCCAGCAAGGCGAGGAACAGCATGACCACGAAGAAGATGAAGCGGTTGCGCGCGACGCGCTTCTCATAGCGTAGCGGGCGCAGTCCCTGGATGCCGCCGGCGGCCAGGTAACTCACCAGTTTCGGGTTGGTAGTGGATGGTCCGCGAAAATGGTCCCGGATGCGCCGCAGCACGGCGGGCAGGTCGTATTTACGCACGCCCAGCTCGTTATAGTGTTCCGGCGTCGTGCGTGCCTCACTCCGCCCCTCCAACAGGTCGTGACCGACTTCCTCAAAGACGGGCTCATGTTGGGCGGGCGCAGGCGTGGGCGCGGACGGGGGCGTGGGATGACTGAGAGTGCCGCCATGCGGCAAGGCGGTGGACCGCAAGCGCGGCTGGGAGTGATCGCGCTGCAGGTGCGCGTCGAGTTCCTTGATTTGCGAGTCCAGCCTGGCTATCTCGTCGTTGAGTGCCCGCGCGCGCTCCGAGATAGGGTCCGGCTTTTTTCTAAACCACGCCATGATGGCAGCCGATTCAGCGACGCAGCAGAGCCACCAAGAACGCCGCCAAAGCCAGCAGCGCTACCGCGGCCAGCGGCCAGGTCAGCGCCAGGCCGAGCCGGCAAAGCTCGCTGAAGCTGTGCGCGGCCAGCAGAGAGGAGGGCGCGGCGGCCACGCCCGGGGCGTTCGCGCTATCTTCCTGGGCTGGGCTGGACAGTACCGGGAATTTGAGCCGCGCGGCGTTCCACTCCATGCGGGCGTTCTCGACCGCCGTTAGAGCGCGTGTGAGCTCAGTGCTGAAATTGTCCTTGGTCCACGCTTCCTCGTGGATGGCCTGGACTTTCGCCAGCGCGTCGCGCAGATCAACCAGCGCCTTGGCCATCTGTTCGGCGTCCCGCCGCGCGCTAAACTCCGCCTCTTCGAGCAAGCCCACTGCCCGCGTCAGGCTCTGGGTCGTTTCTTCCCGGCCGGTGTGAAACTCCATCTGGCGCCGGCGCGTCTCTTCCAACGCAGCGCGCTCCCGTTCTTTTTCCTCCTTCTCCCGGATTATGGCCGCGAGTTCCTGCTGCTTCTTCGCCAGTTCGGCCGCCACCTCCTCGCGCGTGGGCGCGCGCAGCGGTTGTCCGGCACCGGCCGGTGTCGCGGAGAAGGGCGATTTGCGCGGCTGCAGGTCGCCATCCACAAACTCCGTTGCGTCATAATCCGAAGACATGCGGCCAGTTTATTCCCCACGGCGCCGGGTGTAAAGCAGGCTGTTGGCGGAGCACAAACCGCTTGTCAGCCCCAGCCACCCGGCCTAGAGTGCCTCCAGTAGCGCATATCTATCGCACGACATGATTGAATTGATTCAGTTTCCCTGGAGCCCTTTCTGCCTCGTCCAGCGCCGCATCCTTGAGTTCTCGGGCGCCCGGTTCAAAATCACGAATATTCCCAATAATGACCGCTCGCTGGTATGGCGATTGACCCGAAAGCGGTATTACGGGGTGCCGATTATTCGGGATGGCAAGTCCGTCATTTTCGAGGTTGGGGAAGACACGCAGGTCATTGCCAAGTACGTTGACACCAAGTTCCAGCTCCGCTTGTTCCCCTGGGACATGGAGGGCGCGCAGACCATTCTCTGGCAATACGTCGAAAACCAAGTGGAAGCGATCGGCTTCAAGCTCAACGATATTTACTGGCAGGAGGTGGTCCCGCCTGGCGACCAGTTAGGGTTTCTCCGCCATAAAGAACGCAAGTTCGGGCGCGGGTGCCTAGACCAGTGGCGGGCGCAGCAGAAGGACCTGCTGGCCCAACTGGAGCAGCGGCTGGTGCCATTTGAGGAGATGCTGATGTACCGGCCGTTCCTGCTGGCCCAGCGACCCCGGTTCCTCGACTTCGATCTCTACGGCATCCTCGCCAACTTCCTTTATTCCGGCCATAACCGGCTGCCGGCGGCGCACAGTCATCTCCAGCAGTGGTATCAGCGGATGACGCGCGTCCAATCCAGGTCATTTGCCCGTGAAGAAGAATTACATCCTTGACACTAATGTTCTGCTCCATGATCCCAATTCGCTGCTCAAGTTCGAGGACAACAACGTCCTCCTGCCGATTGAGGTCATTGAGGAGATTGACCGGTTTAAGCGCGAAGCCAGTGAACTCGGCCAGAATGCCCGCTCTGTCTCCCGTCAGTTGGACAGTTTTCGCGGCGCGGGCCGGTTGAGCGAGGGGGTTGCCCTTCCCAACGGCGGGCACCTCCGCATCATTTTCCAGAAGGGCGCCGACGCCCGGAACGGGCATGTGGTCTTCAACACGAGTTCGGCAGATAACCGCATCCTTTCGATGGCCTTCCGCCTTCAGAGGTCTCAACCCAAGAACCAAACGATCCTGGTAAGCAAGGACATCAACCTGCGCATCAAGGCCGACGCGCTCGGGCTGCTGGCGGAGGACTACGAGAACGACCGTATCTTGATCAAGGACCTCTATACCGGGATGATCGAATTGACCGTCCCGGCGGCCAGGCTGGCCTCGTTTCGTGCCAGCGGCGAACTCGAATTGAACGGAGGCCAACAGTATTTCCCAAACGAATACTGCACGCTCATCGAAGACGCCAATCCCAAGCGGACCGCCCTGACCAAGGTGGACCTGACCGGCACGAAGCTGGTTCCCATCCTCGACAGCCGCGAGGGCATCTGGGGCATCAAGCCGCGAAATCGCGAACAGCACTTTGCCTTCGACGCGCTGCTTGATGACCGGGTCAAGCTGGTCACCCTCATGGGCAAAGCCGGCACGGGCAAGACGCTTCTCGCGCTGGCGGCCGGGCTCAAGCGCACGGTGCTCGACCGCGAGTTCCGTCGGCTTGTGGTGGCGCGGCCAACGGTCTCCATGGGCAAGGAGCTCGGCTTTTTGCCCGGGTCACTGGAAGAGAAGCTGGCCCCGTGGATGCAGCCCATTCACGACGCCCTGGAAATGCTAGGCGATCTGAATATGGGACACGAACACCGCCGCAGCGGCGATCTCCTGCGCTCCGGCAGCATCGTCGTCGAGGCCTTGAGCTATATTCGCGGGCGCAGCATCGCCAACCAGTTCATGATTATTGACGAGGCGCAGAACCTGACCCCGCTGGAGACCAAGACCATCATTACCCGCGTGGGCCACGGCACGAAAATCGTGCTTACCGGCGACCCTTACCAGATTGACAATCCTTACGTGGACTCGTCCTCGAATGGGTTCAATTATGTGGTCAGCCGCTTCCGCGCGGAGCCAGTCGCCGCGCATATCGAATTGCAGAAAGGGGAACGGTCGGAGCTGGCCGAGCTGGCCGCCAACATCTTATGAGGCCATCGCTCATTCCAGACTTGGCATTCCTTGCCCGCTTTCCTACCGTAAAGGCGTGATTGGGTTCCTGAGATTCGTGGGTATTCTGAACGCGGCAGTGTGGTTTGGCACCGCGGTTTTCTTCACGCTCGGCATAGGGCTAGCCCCTTTTTCCCAGGAAATGAAGGACCTCTTGGGCCGGGACAATTATCCTTATTTCTCCGGAGCCATCGCCCAGGTCCTCATTGCGCGTTACTTCTACTTTCAGACCGCCTGCGCCCTGGTCGCCGTGCTGCATCTCTTCGCGGAATGGCTTTACCTGGGCAATTACCCGCAGAAGCTGCAAGTGGGCTTGCTGATCGGACTCGCTTCGGTTGCCCTCATTGGCGGGTATTGGCTCCAGCCTCGGTTGAAAGCGCTGCACGCTACCAAGTATGGGATCAACACTCGGCCCGAGCTCCGCGAAGCCGCCGCCCGATCCTTTAGGGCTTGGCATGGCGTATCCCAGGTGGTAAACCTCCTCATGGTCGGCGGGCTAGCCGTCTATTTGTGGCGCGCCGCCAATCCGTCTGACCAAACCCGCTTTGTGAGCGCAGTTAAGTTCACGATGCGCTGAGGTCGGGGGGGGTTGACAATCCCGCATTGTCGTTGACCTTATTTTCAGTGTTAGTTTGTGATATTGGGCTGCCTTGCGGGGCACCCCGATCGGGAAAGACTATGATTTCGAATGAACGTCCATCGCCCTATGGCAGCCGTCCCCACAGCGACCGGGCGCACGGTGATCGTGCTCCTGGCGCGCCTAAGCCGCCTGTTAATGAGGAGACCCTGAAGTCGGCGAAGATTCAGATCGAGCGCAAGACCTTTGTTCTGGCCTTGAAAGAGAACCCGCGCGGCCGCTTTCTGCGCATCACGGAGGACGTCGGTGGCCGCCGCGATACGGTCATCATCCCCGCCCCGGGTCTGGAGGAATTCAGAAAGCTGCTGGACGAAATGGTCAAAGCTTCGGCCGAAACGCCCCCCAAGGCGGCTTAGCGCGGAGGGGTGTTCCGGTTGGCCCGCACCCGGTTTGCGGCTTGCGGCCTTTGCAGCTATCCCCTTACGCACGGGCCGGAACCCGCTTCCGCGGCTTGACTCGGGGCGCATCACCCCAAAGCGTCTCCAGGTCGTAGCGCTCCCGCACGTCCGCGCGCATTACGTGGACGATGACATCGAAGTAATCCAGCACCACCCAGGCGGCGTGGAATGTGCCGTCTATAGCCTTCGGTCGCAGGCCACGGTCTTCCCGCAGGCGGTCGGTAATCTCGTCCACAATCGCCCGCAGATGCGGCTCGCTCGTGCCCGCGGCGATTACGAAGTAATCCGTGACCGACGACAATTCACGCACGTCCAGGATAACGATGTCTTCCGCCTTTTTATTGTCTGCCAGCTCGCGGCAAAGCAACGCCAGTTTTCTTGAATCCATCTGCTGCAATAATGGCCTGGCCCGGCTCAAAGATAAAGCCGATTATTGCGGACGGCCTGGGCGACCGGGTCTGGCACCAGGTGATCAATGGTTAAGCCGGCTTTCACGCGCGCGCGAATCTGCGAGGAGGAAACACCCAACGGAAACCCGGCCAGCCAGTGGCCGCGGAACGGACCGGGGAATGGCGTCGCCGCCTGCCCGGGCCGCGGTATGACCACAAACTCCGCCAGCCGCGCCAGCTCTTCCGCCGCGCGCCATTTCGGCAATTGCGGCAGGTGATCCGCGCCGATCAGGTAAAGAAGCTGCGCCTGCGGGAAGCGGCTGGCGTAATCGCGAACGGTGTCTATGGTGTAGGAGACGCCGCCACGCTGGATTTCCTGCTCATCTATTTGGCACCAGGTCTTACCCGCCGACGCCAACCGCAGCAACTGCAACCGCTGCGGGGCCGGCGTTGGGGCGCTCTCCGGCTTGAACGGTGATTGCGCTGCCGGGATGAAGACCAGCCGCGCCAAGTCTAACTCCTCCCGCGCCGCCTGTGCCACCAGCAGGTGGCCCAGGTGGACGGGATCGAAGGAGCCGCCGAATAACCCGATACGTTCCATATTGTGTTGGGATTGCTGCCTCAGCAGCAGTGCTTTATGCTCTTGAACCGCTTCTCTGCGACCTCAAGGTAAGCCCGGGCGCCTGCATTGCGAGAGTGTTTTCCATGCAATTCCGCCGCGGGGTATTGTCCTTCATGCCCACACTCGGACAGGGTGGCAACCTCGCGCGCACGTTGCATTTCCGCCTCGCCTGATAGTTCTTTGGTGAGCGCAAATGCCAGAGCGGCCAACCCGGCCAGGTGGACCGGTCGCCGCGCCTCGGCCACGGCGTAATCCGGCAGCCAGATTGGCTCCGTCTCGCATAAGACAGCCGGCTTGAGCCGCCCCAGCAACAGCATCCACTCGCGCGCGCTGAGCAACACAATTGCACTGACCATTACCAGGAACCCTGCGGCCACCGCCGCGTCGAGTTGGTTGTTGAAGCGAAGGACCTCATTCTTGCGGAGCGCCTGCGCGGCTTGGCGGATGGCTGCAGCGTCTCCGGCTGCCCTGGCAGCAGTCACCGCGCGGTCCAGCGACGGCCATTCCTGGCTCAGGACCTTCGCCTGTGCCAGGAAGCCGATGCGCGGGTCCGGATGCCCTATCTTTTGCACACCCGCGGTCACCGTCACCGCCAGCAGCCATGCCAGTGGAATCAGAGTGATGAGCGCAACGGCGGGCCGGCCGCCCCTTTCGAAGCTCCTCGGCCCGGCCGCGGTAGGGACGCGTTCCACCGCTTCCCCATTCTCCGGTCTGCCTGGGATGCCGTGGAATGCGTCCCTGCCGGGAATGGTCTCCCGCCGGCCCTCGCCGTTCGCTTCGGGGCGCAGCGTCATCTTCAAAATGATAGTCGTCCCGAGGCAAAGCCCGATTGCGGCCAGCATCTGGTTGGCGATGCCGAACAACGGCCACAGTGAATTCACCCCACCCAGCGGATCGCGCACACCCTGGATCAGGAAATACCCCCAACCCGCCACTAGCAGCACGCTGGCCAGCACATTGGCGCCCGTTTTCTTCGTTTCGCCTAGCGGCTGCCAAACGCTACCGAGTACGTCCTGGAGCAAGTAGCGCCCGACGCGCGTCCCCGCATCAATGGTCGTCAGGATAAACAGCGCCTCGAACATAATCGCGAAGTGATACCACAGGTCCACCCAGCGGCCCTGGGTTACCTTGGCAAAGATGCTCGCCATGCCCGCCGCCAGCGTAGCGGCGCCCCCCGTGCGGTTGAAAAGCGTCTTTTCATTCACCTGTGCGGCCATCTGATCCATCGCCCCGGCCCGCACAACGAGGTCCGACCCGCTAGCTTCCAGCCTCTGGGTGATGCTGGCGGCCTTGGTGGCTGAATCGGCGCCGCTGCTCGGGACGTTCATGCCGAAATAGACCCCTGGGTCCATCGTGCAGGCCGCAATTAGCGCCATGATCGCCACGAGCGACTCCAGGCACATCGCACCGTAACCCACTGGCCGCGCATACGACTCCCGCGTCAGCATCTTGGGCGTGGTGCCGCTGGAGATCAGGGTATGGAAGCCGGAGATCGCCCCGCAGGCAATCGTGATGAAGCAAAACGGAAAGACCTTGCCCGCAATAATCAGCCCGGACCCGTCCACGAACCGGCTGATAGCCGGCATCTTGAGGTCCGGCAGCACGATGAAGATGCCGAATGCCAGCGCGAAGATGGTGCCCAGCTTCATAAATGTGCTCAGGTAGCCCCGGGGCGCCAGCAACAGCCACACCGGCAGCACGCTCGCCGCCAGGCCGTAAAGAATAATGGCCCACGCCAGCGCAATATCCCGCATCCCGAACACCCGGCTCAAGTCCGGGCTCTCATGAATCAGCTTACCGCCCCACACCGCCAGCAGCAGGCAAGCCACGCCGATAATCGAGGCCTCCCTGACCTTGCCCACCCGCCCGAAGCGCAGGTAGCAGCCCATGAACATCGCGATGGGGATAGTAGCGCCGACGGTAAACAGACCCCACGGACTTTCGGCCAGTGCCTTCACCACCACCAGCGCCAGCACCGCCAGCAGGATGATAATGATGGCCAGGATTGCGAATAAAGCGATGTAGCCCGCCGTGGTGTTCAATTCCTCCTTCACCATCTGGCCAAGCGACTTGCCGTCGCGCCGCAGCGACGCGAACAACACCACGAAGTCCTGCACCGCGCCGCCCAGCACCACGCCAATCAGTATCCACAGCGCCCCCGGCAGATACCCGAACTGCGCCGCCAGCACCGGTCCCACCAGTGGCCCCGGCCCGGAGATGGCCGCAAAATGCTGGCCGAAGACGATCCACTTGTTGGTCTTCACGAAGTCCTTGCCGTCGTCGTGAACCTCGCAGGGCGTCGCCCGACGGTCATTGAGCATCAGCACCCGCGCCGCCAGCCACTTCGAGTAAAAACGGTAACCGATGGTGTAACTGCACAGCGCGGCGATGAGGATATAAACCGAGTTCAGGGCCTCGCTGCGATGCGAGGCCAGCGTCGCATACGCGTACGCCCCCGCTACCGCAACCAAGACCCACCACACGTTGCCCACGACTTTCTTCATGCCGGGCCTTCTAATAGCACAATTGACTGAGCCTCGAAGTTTAGGTCAGGTTCGTTTGTAGATTTCGCGGCGGTGGCCCACGTAATGGAGATAGACGCGCCCGAGCTTGGCGTCGAATTCGTAGAGCACACGGTAATCGCCCACGCGCAGTTTGAATTCGGGCCGGCCTTGCAAGCATTGGTGCGGGAAAACTTCCAGCCGCGCCCCCATCTCGTCCACCTTCCGTTGCACAGCAGCGCGAACCGGGACTGGCAGGTTGTCGAACGCGCGGGAGAACGTGGGCGACCAAATCTGGAGCGCGGCGGCCACGGCTCAACCAGCGTGGCGTGTGGTGTAGTCGCCAGCGGCGATTTCGCGGCGCGACTCGTCGAGCCTGGCCTTCACCTCCTCGGTCAGTTCGAGTTGGTCTTCCAAATAGTCCTCGAACCACGCGCGCAACTGCTCGAGTTCCGCCCGCGATAGCCGGGGAATCGCAGCTTCAATCTCTTGCACTGTGCTCATCCCCGGCAAACTACACCCCCGAGCAGGCTCCGACAAGCCTCCACAGCCCAACATCCCTCCTTCTGCAGCTTCACGACCGCGTGCTTAATGGTACCCGTCCTCCTCATAACGATCTCATTAGCCCTTTTGGGCGTCGCCCGTCGGTCATTGCGCGGCAAACATCCACGACACAGTCCCTCCATCGCGCCATCTTCTGCCAGAAGCGGCGATCACGGCTGGCAATAGGTCGGCGATCAGTCGGCTCGTAGGCTTCGGTTGCCATGTTCATCTCCCCATCAGGAACATCCCCGCCACGAGCAGGATCATTCCGGCGATATTGGCCGGCTTGATCGGCGTCCCATAGGCCGCCAGGGAAATGAAGGCCGCCCAGATGAAGGTGCTGGCGTAGATCGGATAGAGCACGGTGAGTGCTCCACCCCGTTTGAAGGCAGCGACGAAGAGCCCCATTACCACAACGTAACAGACGGCGCCCCCCAGTAACCGCAGGTTGAGAAAACTCCAGACCGACTCCGTGATCTGCGCGGCTCCGGACTTATAGAGGAACTGGCCCGCCGCGCCGAGAACGGCGACGACGACGAACAGAACAATGCTCACAATAGGCGTTTTCATGGCGTTGGCTTTCAAGGCGCAGGTCTCCCACTCCGCCGGTTGCCAACTGCTTATTTCCTAAAGCTCCGCCCCGTGCAAGTACGAATTGCCTGAGGTGCTACGGGGAGGCTCCGGTGAGGCTATGGGCCTATGAGCGGGCGGCAGGGGACGTCACCCGGGCACCTATTGCCCCGAAAACAACGAAGAACGATCATTTCGCTGGGTTCCTGAGCAACTCCAGCACGAAGGCGACGAATGTGGTAACTCCGCTCTTGATCGTCGGTTCCGGCACGGGCGCCCAAAGCGGAGAATGCAACGAAGGCAGGGGTTTGCCCGTCCGCTTGCTCTCTTTGAGGGCCTCGGGACTGACCCCGCCGACAGTCATCATGCAGATGGGGATCTTCGGCACCGTTCGGCCAAACTCGGAGAAGTCTTCTCCGCCCATCGAGGGCCTCTTCTGCACCAGGTTGGTCGCCCCGAACCAGCCGCTGAGCGCGCCCACCAGCCTCTCGGTCAGCTTCGGATCGTTGTAGAGCGAAGGAGTGGATTCATCGGTGACCTTCACTTCGGGCAGGCGGTCCTCCGGCATTCCGGCTGCCAACGCCTGTCCGCGCGCGATGCGTTTGATCGCCTCGAGAATTTGCCGTCGGGCGTCGTCCGTGTAGGAGCGCACAGTCAGTTCGAGCCGGACTTCGTCGGGGACAATATTGCGCCGGGTGCCACCATGTATGGTGCCCACTGTTACCACCGCCGGTTCGCCCGGCTGCACCTCGCGGCTGACGATCGTTTGCAAGACGAGGACGATTTGAGCGGCCAGGACTACGGGGTCTTTCGTCTTGTGCGGATAAGCGCCGTGCCCGCCCACGCCGCGCACGAGGATGTCCACGGAGTCAACATTGGCGCAGGAATAACCCGGCGTGTAACCGACCGTGCCGACGGCGAGTTCCGCATCGTCATGCAAGGCCACGCAGAAGTCGGGCCGCGGGAATCGCTGGAACAGCCCATCCTTAAGCATCCCGAGTGCACCGCCGACGGTTTCCTCGGCCGGCTGGCCGATGAAGACCACCGTGCCATGCCATTGACCCTTCAGTTGCGCCAGCACCCGCGCGGCGCCGACCAGAAAGGTCATGTGGATGTCGTGGCCGCAGGCATGCATCACCGGCACCTCGTTGCCCTGCGCGTCTTTCGTCGTTACCCTGCTGGCGTAAGGCAGCCCCGTCTGCTCTTTGACGGGCAGCGCGTCCATGTCCGCGCGGAGCAGGACGGTGGGGCCGTCGCCGTTGCGCAGCACCCCCACAACCCCGAGTTTGCCGACGCCGGTGGTGACTTCGCAGCCAGCCTGGCGCAGCTCCTCGGCCACGCGCGCCGCGCTCTGGGTTTCCTGGAAGGACAATTCCGGGTGGGAGTGCAGATGCTGGTAGAGCGAGAGCAGGCTCGGGCATTCCTGCGCCACGCGCGACTGCGCTAGCTCTCGGGCCGGCGCGGGGTTCTGGGCGCGTCCGCAAACCGCTGCGAGGAAAAGCGCTATCACGAGGCAGACGCGGCAAGCGCAGCTTCTCATGGCCGTTCACCATCCTTCCACACGTCCAGGTCGAAGATCTCATACTTTGTGCGGGTCATCCCCAGGCGCTCGTAGGATTGGCAGGCACGCGTGTTATCCGCATGGACATAAAGCCGCAGGCAGCAGACCTCCTTTTGGCTCCGGGCCAAGTCCTGCACGTGGTGGAAAAGGGCGCGGAAAACGCCCGCGCGACGGACCTCGGGCTTCACATACACGCTCTGAATCCACCACATATTGCCGTTGCGCCAATCGCTCCACTCGTAAGTGATCATCAACTGTCCTGCCACGGCGCCCGCCACCTCGGCGACGTAATAGACGCCCTTGGCCGGGTCTGCAAGTATGGCCCCCACGCCGGCCTTCACGCGGGCGGCATCCAAGCCCAAGCCCTCGCTTTCCTGGGCCAGCCGCACATTGAAATCGGCAATGGCGGACAAGTCGGCCAAAGCCGCCTTGCGGATCTTGATATCCATGCCCGATGTTAGGATGCGCCGGGCGGGAAGCAAATCGTTTCCCTTCCCGCGTGGCAGCCTCGGGGTAGCCTCAGGGTAGCCTGAGGGTAGCCTAAGGGTAGCCTGAGGGTGGCTTCCGGGTGCCTACCGGTTGGCTACCAGATGGCTTCAGGGTGGCTTCGGGGTGGCCGCAACCCGGTTTCGTCGTTCACTGATGGCTAAGTCGCTGTGGTACAGAGATATACGCCTTAATTAAGCGCCATTCGGCTCTGACCCGAGACTGGACAGACCTTCTCCGGCTTGACCGGCGCCTTCCGTCGCGCTGAGGCGCCCGCGCGCAAGTTGCGTTTTCGGCGATCTTGGTGTCTAATAGTATTGGTTCCCTAGCCTGATGCTTGGAGCCCCGCAACGCGTGGCTCGGGAAACCTATATATGGAGTGCGTGTGGAAACCAGTGACCCAAATCCTCGACGCGGTCAGCGCGGGGGATGAGCACGCGGCAGAGCAGTTGCTGCCGCTGGTCTATGACGAGCTGCGCCGCCTGGCGGCGGCCAGGATGGCTCACGCCGCCCCGGGACAAACCCTGCAGCCCACCGCACTGGTCCACGAGGCCTGGCTGCGCCTGGTCGGACAGCCACAGCAGCAACTGTGGAACAGCCGTGGCCACTTCTTCGCGGCGGCGGCCGAAGCCATGCGTCGCATCCTGGTCGAACGCGCCCGCCGCCGATCGGCCGAGAAGCACGGCGGGGGGCTGCGGCGCGTGGATCTCGACCAGGTGGACATCGCCGAGGAGGCCAGCAGTGACCTCCTGATCGCTCTGGACGAGGCGCTGACCACGCTGGCCGAGCATGACCCAATGGCCGCTCAACTCATCAACCTTCGATTCTTCGCGGGATTGCCCAACGCCCAGGCGGCCGAATTGCTGGGGGTCCCCGAGCGGACCGCGAAGCGGGCCTGGGCCTACGCGCGCGCCTGGCTCTACCAGGAGATCAGGAAAAAGCTCTGAGGCAAAGAAAGTTGGCCCAAATCGAGCCCTGATTTCGGACTGTTGGCAGGAAGCCAACAGTGAAGACGGTTATGTCAGACAACAGCGAGCGGGAAAGGGAAATCTTCGGCGAGGCCCTGGAATCGGGGTCCCTCGAAGAGCAGCGCGCGTTTGTGAAGGGCGCCTGCGGCGGCGACGAACCCCTCCGTCAAGCGGTCGAAGGGCTATTGGAGGCCTATTCCCAGGCGGAGGGGTTTATTCCGCCTCGGTTTGCGGATTCGCGTGAGGCACCCGGGGAATCCAAGGTCCATGAGGGGCCCGGGGTCGTCATAGCGCGCTATAAGCTGCTGGAGAAGATTGGCGAAGGGGGGTGTGGGATCGTCTATGTCGCCGAGCAACAGGAGCCGGTGCGACGGCGCGTAGCCTTGAAGATTATCAAGCCGGGGATGGATACGCGCGCAGTTGTCGCCCGCTTCGAGGCCGAGCGGCAAGCCTTGGCGCTCATGGACCATGCCAATATCGCCAAGGTGCTCGACGCCGGCGCGACCGAGACGGGCCGCCCCTACTTTGTGATGGAACTGGTCCGCGGCATCAAGATCACCGACTACTGCGACCAGCACCAACTCGCGACGGCCGAGCGGCTGGACTTGTTTCTGCAAGTCTGCCGGGCCGTGCAGCATGCACACCAAAAAGGCATCATCCACCGCGACCTCAAGCCCTCCAACATCCTGGTGACCGTCAATGACGGTATCGCTGTACCAAAGGTAATCGATTTTGGCATCGCCAAGGCCACCGCAGGCCGGCTGACAGATAAGACGGTCTATACCGAGTTGCACCAGTTTATCGGCACCCCGGCCTACATGAGCCCGGAGCAGGCGGAGTTGACGAGCGTGGACATTGATACCCGCAGTGACATCTACAGCTTAGGGGTGCTGCTTTACGAGTTGCTGACGGGCAAGACGCCGTTCGACCATCAGGAGTTGGTCAAAGTGGGCCTGGATGCGATGCGCCAGATCATCCGGGCCAAGGAGCCGCCCCGCCCATCCACTCGCCTGAGCGCACTCGCGGCGTCGGACCTCACCACGGTCGCCAGGGCTCGACGGAGTGAGCCGCCCAAACTGGTCCACTCGGTGCGGGGGGACCTGGATTGGATCGTGATGAAGTGCCTGGAGAAAGACCGAGCCCGGCGTTATGAGACCGCCAACGGCCTGGCCAGAGACATCGAGCGCCATCTCCACCACGAGCCGGTGGTGGCCCGGCCCCCAAGCCGGCTTTACGAGTTACAGAAGACGGTGCGGCGCCATTGGGTAGGATTTGCGGTCGTGGGGGCTGTGCTGGCGGGGCTCGCGATCGGGATGGTGGTCAGCGCGTTGGAGGCAGCACGCGCGAGGCGGGCGGAGGCCCTGGCCAGACAAAACCTTGCGGATTCCCAGGCCGTTGCGAAGTTCCTGGCCGAAATCTTCGCCAGCCCGGAACCTGGGCGTCAAGGGCGTAACACTACGGTCACTGAGGCCCTTGGCGCCGCGGCCACGAGACTCGAGACCAACCTCGCTATGCAGCCCCTCACCCGCGCCGACCTCCAGGAGACAATTGGCTGGACGTTTCATACTCTGAGTCTCAACGACGAGGCCATCCCGCTGCTGGAAAAAGTGCGCGATTATCGCCAGGCGGCTCTCGGCCTTGAGCAACACAGCACGCTGACGGCGCTGAATAATCTGGCCATCTGTTACGCGCAAGTGGGGCGCGAGGAGGAGGCATTGAAGCTGAAAGAGCAGGTGCTGACTCTGCGCCGCAAGGTGCTGGGACCGGAACACGCGGACACGCTCCAGGCCATGAACAATCTGGCCAATGCCTATCGCGGAGCGGGTCGCAACGAGGAGGCCATTAAGCTGCTGGAACAGGCGCTCGCATTGCGCCGCAAGGTCAGCGGCCCGGAACACCCTGAGACGCTCCTGGTGATGCGAAACCTGGGGCACTGTTACTCCGAAGCTGGCCGCCGTGACGAAGCCCTGAAGCTGCGAGAGCAGACGCTGGCGCTCCGCCGCAAGGTCAGCGGCCCGGAACACCCCGAGACCCTCTTTGCGATGGAGGGGATGGCGGATTCTCTCGCCGAGGCCGGGCGTTTGGATGAGGCCCTCAAAATGCAGGAGGAAATCCTCACGCTGAGCCGCAAAGTGCTAGGCCCGGAGCATCGGAGCACCCTCATAGCGATGTATAACGTCGCGTACTACCGTTATGCATCTGGTCGCGAGGCTCAGGCACTCAAGCTCTGGGAAGAGACGCTGGCGCTGCAACGCATGAAACTCGGCCCGGAGCACCCCGACACGCTAAGGACTCAAATTGACGTTGCCTCCGTCTTAGCCAGGAGCGAGGCGCCGGAGCTTAGAAACGGGACCGATGCGGTAAACCTGGCCGAATCAGCCGTGGCCAGTACCCACCGGAAGAACGCTCTTTATCTTGATGTCCTGGCTGCCGCTTATGCCGAGGCCCAACAATTTGACAAGGCGATGGCGGCGGAACAGGAAGCCATCGCCTTGGCGCGGACCAAGGAGGAAAAGGCGGATCGCGGCTCACGCTTGAAGCTTTATCAGGCGAACAAACCTTGCCGGATGCAAGGGAACCCGTGAGGAAATGAAATCACTGATGTCCCAAAGCGATTGCTGCCGTTCTTCCTACGCCACGACCGCAAACGAAACAAATGCAATTATGAGAACGATCCACGTCATCCAACGCACCACACGCGCTCGGCTGCGCCGCGCTTTTTGCGCTGAAGGGGGAGGCATTTACAAAACCGGCAACCGTGGGCTCGCGGTCGCCGTTTGCTTGGCGGTCATCCTCGTGCAGATCATCCCGGCTTCCGGCGTCGAACAACCTCCGTTGCGGGGCCATGTGCCTGATGCAGTGGTCAGGCTCAAGCTGCAAGCGGTCGGCCGGCTACCCGCCGCCAAACGGCTGAACTTGGCAATCGGCCTGCCCCTGCGCCACACCAACGAGTTAAGCCAACTGCTACACGATCTCTATGATCCGGCCAGCCCCCAGTATCGGCAATATCTGATTCCGGAGCAATTCGCGGAGCAGTTCGGACCAACCAGGGCAGAGTATGAGGCCGTGCGGCAATTTGCCCAAGGGCATGGCCTGGAGGTCACAGCAACCTATCCAAACCGCTTGCTGCTGGATGTCGCCGGCCAGGTAGGCGCCATCGAAAAGGCTTTTCAGATCACCTTGCACACCTATCAACACCCGACTGAAAAGCGCACGTTCTACGCGCCAGACGTTGAGCCCACCTTGGATAAGGGTCTGGCGGTGCTTGCCATCAACGGCCTGGACAACTTTGTGTTGCCCCATCCGATGAACCTGAGGCGACGCCCAGTGGGCACGCCCAATGGGACTGCCCCTCAGACAGGTTCGGGGCCGGAGGGGGCCTACCTGGGAAACGATTTTCGGGCCGCCTACGTCCCCGGGGTTTCGCTTACCGGTGCCGGCCAACTCGTCGGGTTGCTGGAGTTTGATGGTTATAACCTCAGCGACATCACGGCTTACGAAACGCTGGCTGGCCTGCCGGAGGTGCCGCTGTTCAATGTGCTGCTGGACGGCTACGACGGGAGCGCAAACGGCGCGAACTCGGAAGTAGCCTTGGACATCGAGATGGCCATCTCGATGGCGCCCGGGTTGGCCGGGATTATCATCTATGAAGCGGGGGACTACGGTGGTTTGGCTCAGGACATATTGAACAATATGGCCAACGACAACCAAGCCAAGCAGCTCAGCTCCTCCTGGGGTTGGAGTCCCTACGACCCTAATTCCGAACAAATCTATCGGCAGTTCGCCGCGCAGGGACAAACGTTCTTCAACGCCTCGGGAGACTATGATGCTGAGTTGACTGGCGTTCTATGGGCGCCTATGGACGATCCCTATATCACGATTGTAGGTGGGACCACCTTGAGGACCAGCGGGCCGGGAGGGAGTTGGGCTTCGGAAGCAGTGTGGAACTGGGGTAACGGCGTGGGCAGTTCCGGGGGCTTCAGCACCAAGTATGACATTCCAAGCTGGCAGCAGGGGATTGACATGACGGCCAACCAAGGCTCAACCAGCCGCCGCAATTTTCCCGATGTCGCCATGGTGGCTGATAATGTGTTTGTGATCGCCGACAACGGGCAGGAGGAGTATTTCGGCGGCACCAGTTGCGCCACGCCCTTATGGGCGGCCCTTACGGCCCTGGTCAATGAACAATCCGTCAAGGCCAGCAGCAACACCGTTGGCTTTCTCAACCCCGCCCTTTACGCGCTTGGCCAGGGAGACCATTACACGTACACCTTTCATGACATCACCACTGGCAACAACGAGTGGTCAGGGAGCCCCAACGAATTCAGCGCCGTGGCCGGCTACGATCTGTGCACCGGCTGGGGCACACCTCAGGGGGCCAGCCTGATTGATGCCCTGGCGCCGCCCGATGTGCTGGTAATCTTCCCCGGCAGCCCTTTAGCCTGGATGGGTTACATGGGCAACCCCTTCGCCGGCACTGCCCAGTCCTTCACGCTCACCAACACCAGCGCCGCGCCGCTCAATTGGACCGCCAGCACGGCTTCGACCTGGCTCAACCTCTCATCCATCTCCGGAACCCTCTTACCAGGGGGAGCTGCTGCTACCGTGACGGTCAGCCCTAGCACCGCCGTGACGAACCTGCCCGCAGGCGCCTATATGAGCACCGTGTGGTTTACCAATCTCAGCGACGGGGTAGTGCAAAGTCGTCAGTTCACCTTGCAGGTGCAGGATGACCTTCAAATCCTGCCCGCAGGTGGCCTGTCGTTCAGCCGCGATGTGGCGCGCACGTTCACACTTACCAACCTAAATTTGACGGTGACCAACGCCGGCAGCGACGCTCTCAACTGGGCGGTGGTTAACACGTCGGGGTGGCTCAATGTCGCGCCCGAGAGCGGTTCCATTTCCCCAGGCGGGTCGGGCCAGGTTACTGTAAGCCTCACGTCCGCCGCTCTGAGCCTGGGGCTCGGCACGGTCTCCAATACGCTCTGGTTCATCAACCTGAACGACCTCCTTGTGCAAACCTCTGCCGTCTCCGTCTCGGTCCTGCCGCTGCTCATCAACGGTGACTTCGAAACCGGCGACTTCACAGGCTGGACTCTCTCCGGAAATACCAGCTACCTCTTTATCATGCCCTTTAACGGCTACGACTACGTGCATTCCGGCACTCATAGCGTGGCACTGGGTTCCCCTTACATGCCCGGGTTCCTCTCGCAAATGGTGCCGACCATTCCCGGCGCGCACTATACGCTGTCGCTGTGGTTGCTTAGCCCGGATGGACAAATGCCCAACCAATTCGAGGTCGCCTGGGATGGCCGGCTCCTCTACAACGCCGTTAATATCCCCAGGCGACCCTGGACGAAGCTCCAATTCCCAGTCACGGCTACCTCCACCAGCGCCATTCTACAAATCGGTGGCCGGGACGACCCGAGCTTGCTCGCCCTGGACGATGTCAGTCTGGACCTGGAGCCGTTGCTAATCACGCCCAACACGGGTTTTGTCTCCACTGGCTATGTCGGCGGACCGTTCAGCATTACGAACCAGACCTTTGCCCTGACCAACATTGGGGGCAGCACTCTGAGCTGGGGGCTGGCGAACACCTCGGCTTGGCTCAATGCTTCAAGCAGCGGCGGCGTTCTCGCCCCCGGCGCCAGCGCTGCTGTGTCCATTAGCCTGGCCGCCGGCGCCGCCGGGCCGCCAGCAGGCCAATTCACTGACACCGTGTTGTTTACCAACCTGAGCGACGGCACAGTGCAGAGCCGCCAGTTCACTTTGCTGGTTCAGCCCGGTGGTCCTGAGCCGCTGCAAGTCACGCCCGCCAACTTGGTCTTCACCCGGCCCGTCGGCGGCGTCTTCATTCCTGCCAGCCTCAACCTCGAGCTCACCAACGTCGGCGCAGTCACGCTTAATTGGTCGCTTGCCACCTCTTCGCCCTGGCTGAATGCCCTGCCTGGAAACGGGACGCTCTCGCCTGGCGGGCAGGCCGCCGCAGTGACCCTCGTGCTCAACGGATCGGCTGCCAACCTGCCTCCTGGCAATTATACCAATACCCTCTGGCTCACAAACTTGAGTGACAGCACTGTTCAGAGCCAGCAGGTCCTCCTGCTGACCCTGCCGTTGGTCCGGAACGGCGGGTTCGAGACAGGCGATTTCTCGTCTTGGACCGAGACGGGAGACTTCTCCTATTGTGCCGTCAGCACTTCGCCCCTCTACGCACACTCGGGGAATTATGGGGCCTCGATGGGGCCGCTAGGCGCCCGGACCTACCTGTCGCAAACGCTTCCGACCACCGTCGGCCAGCTCTACCTATTGTCGCTCTGGTTGGACAGCCCGGACGGGCTGGCGCCCAATGAATTCTCGGCCTCCTGGAACGGCTCTACGTTATTCGACCAGGTCAACCTGGGGAGCATAGGCTGGACCAACCTCCAGTACCTGGTCACCGCCGCCGGGCCGAGCACGGTAATTCAATTCGGATTCCGTAACGATCAGAGTTATTTCGGCTTCGATGATGTCAGTGTGCAGCCCGTGGCAACGCCGGCTTTCCAAAGCGTGGCCCGAGCGGGCTCGGCTCTGAGGTTTGCCTGGGGCGCGCAGCCGGGTCTCAACTACCAGGTGCAGTACGCTACGCAATTGGCACCCCCCGATTGGACTAATTTAGGCAGCGCCATCACCGCGACCAATGACGTCATCATGCTCTCTGATCCTATGGCGCCTGGGGGAAACACGATGCGCTTATATCGGGTCCTCCTGGTGCCCTAGTGCCGGTCAAGAAATGTGCCTCAATGGCTAAGAAAGGAACACAATGAAATTACCTTGGTCTCTGAAGCAAAGCCCCACCGTGGCGTTCATCGCCGGCCTGGGCGGACTCTTCACCGCCGTGCCGCTCGCCTGCGCCCAACCTTGGGTGGCAGGCCCGCCTGCCCCGCCGTTTGGCTCCGCTTCCTGGTGGGGAGCGGTCGCCAGTTCAGCGGATGGCAGCCGGCTGGTGGGAGCACTGGAAGCTTATGCTATACGTTACTCCGGTTATTACGGCTACTACTATCCGGTTTCTGCTCCGATTTATGTCTCCGCCGATGCCGGCGCGACCTGGACGCAGACCGGTTGCCCTTTGGATATCTGGCAAGCCGTCGGCTCTTCAGCCGACGGCGCCAAATTGGTCGCGGTGGCGAAGGGGAGCTTCTATGGGGGCACTGGCCTGATTTACGGCTCTACCAACGCAGGAACAACTTGGACATCCTGGACACTGCCTGTGCTAAGTAATAATTGGTCTTCGGTCGCCTCGTCGGCGGACGGGACCAAGTTGGTGGCGGCCTCCTACTTCGAATTCGGAGGCGACGGCTTAATCTACGCCTCTAGCAACTCGGGGGCTGCTTGGGCTGCGACCCATGCACCGGTCAACGACTGGACGTCTGTCGCCTCCTCGGCCGATGGAACGAAATTGGTGGCGGTAACTGACGCTCGTTACGAAGGCACTAACGGCCTTGTCATGGGCGGGGTCTATCGCTCGGCTGATTCGGGTGCGACTTGGACCCGCACCAGCGCCCCGGGCAACGAGTGGGTCTCGGTCACCTCCTCGGCTGATGGAACCAAATTAGTGGCGGCAGCCAGCCCTTATTACGATGGCACGAACGAACTGACCACCGGAGGCATTTATATCTCCCGGGATTCGGGCACGACCTGGACAGAGACCAGCGCCCCGAATATTCCCTGGTTCTCCGTCGTTTGTTCAGCAGATGGCACCACCCTGGTGGCGGCGGCGAGCAGCGCTCAGGTTTATGTCTCCAAAGACGGCGGCGAGACCTGGACCACCGGGTCGCCCGAGGCCGATTGGACGGCCGTTGCCACGTCGGCCGATGGCTACCGAGCCATAGCGACGGCCACTTACGGTGCGGTTTATACTTTGCCTTATTTGGGGTCGTGGAGAATGGGCGGCGTGACCGCCAATGATTGGAGCTCGGTGGCCTGCTCGGCAGATGGCACCAAAGCGGTGGCGGTCTCCTCCTACTCCTATTACTCTGGCGGTGAAGGCTTGATCTACACCTCGACCAACTCGGGCGCTACCTGGAGGCCAACGAGTGCGCCTAGCAACACCTGGTCCTGCGTCGCTTGTTCGTCCAAAGGCACCAAGCTGGTCGCGGCGGCCTCAGCGGACGCCTCCGGCAATTATGGCCGCGGCCGAATTTACTTCTCCAGCAACGCAGGGGCGACGTGGGCGCCGGCCGCCGCCCCGCTGAACGCATGGTCTTCGCTAGCCGCTTCCGCGGATGGGACCAAATGGGCTGCGGCCTCGTCCGTCAACTCATCTGGTCAGTCGAGCACTGGCCGCATTTACATCTCCGCCAACTCGGGAGCGACCTGGCAGCAAACGACCTTGCCGCCCAACGCCTGGTCCTCGGTAACCTCTTCCTCGGATGGGACCAAATTAGTGGCGGCCTCCTACTACTCTGGCGACGGCCGCATCGCCGACGGCTCAATGTACACCTCGACCAACTCGGGCGCGACTTGGACGCAGACGGCCTGGAGCGACAACTGGTCGTGTGTCGCCTCGTCGGCGGACGGGGCAACCCTGGTCGCGGCCACCTCTAACGGTGGCGGGCTAATCTATGTCTCTGGCGACGGAGGAACAACCTGGACGCTCGCCAGTGCGCCGACTAACGCTCTGTCCTCCCTCGCCTGCTCTGCGGATGGGACCAAACTGGTGGCTGCTGCTGATGGCGCGGTCTTCGTCTCGACCAATTCCGGCGCGGCTTGGGCATTGTCCGACACACCGGCTGGGTTTTGGCAAGCTGTCGCTTCTTCGACCGATGGAGGCAACATCCTGGCAGTAGCCTCTGGTGGCCCTATCGCCATCCTCCAGGCCCCTCCGGATCTCCCTCTGCCGCCCCAACCCATGCTTTCTATCGGCATGCCGGGCGCAGGCCTCGGCCTATCCTGGCTCGTCCCTTCAACCAGCTTTGTCCTGCAACAAAGCTCCGATCTCAGTTCGACGAATTGGCAGGACGTGACGAATCAGCCAACACTCAACCTCAACAACCTTCACAGTGAAGTCAGGTTGACCCCGCCCTCGGCCAACACCTTCTACCGGCTCAAACAGAAACAGCCATGACCGCACCCACGCTCCAGCATCGGCTGGAAGAAGCCCGGCAGCTTTTACTGGCCCAGGATTTCGTCCAAGCCTTTTCACGCTACGACAAGCTGACCCGGACGTTTCCCCGCCAGGCCGCCGTTTGGTTAGAGTACGGGAATGCCGCCGTGCATCTGGGACAACGAGAAGCGGCGACCGGCGCCTGGGAAAGAGCCATCGCGCTGGAGCCCCGCAATGCGGAGTTAATCCTGCAGGTGGGCCACCAGTACCAGGCCGCGCGGCAGCCGGAGCAGGCGCGCGCTTGCTTCGCGCGGGCCGCCGCCGCGGATTCCCAGGCGATCAATCCCCGCATCAGCCTGGCGGGTTTGTTGGAGAAGCAGCACTGCCTCCGCGAGGCGCGGGCCGTAGTCGAGGAGTGTCTGGCCATCAACCCGCACGACGAGCAGGCCCATTACGTTTCGGCCTTGCTGGACCGGCGCGAGAACCAGCTCGAACTGGCGGAGCGCCGCCTGCGCGAGTTGATCCAGTCTGAACCCAGGCATCCTTATGTCCGCTATGCCTGCCGGTACGAGCTGGCCCAAATCCTCGATCGCACCGAACGGTTTGACGAGGCGATGAAAATGCTGGCTGAAGCCAAGCAGCTCGTAAGGGCGCTGACCGATACCGAAGCGTTGCTCAGAACCTACGATCTGGCAGCACAAAACGCGCGCCGCATTGCTTTGAGCCTGCCCAAAAACATTCTGCAGAAGTGGGCCAAATCCTTTCCGGTCGAAAAACGCGAGGCCATTTCGCCGCTGGCGTTCCTGGGCGGGCATCCGCGCAGCGGCACCACGCTGCTCGAACAGGTGCTAGGGGCGCATCCTAACGTCGCGGCGCTGGATGAGCCACCGGCCTTTGCGGGAGTGATCGAGCCTGCTTTCCGTAAGGCGGTCGAGCATTCGAGCGGGCACTTAAACGTGTTGCGCCGGTCTTACATGGGCGCGCTCCTGGGCGAAATCGGCGCTACTGGAACCGGGAAGCTCCTGCTGGACAAGAATCCTTCGCTCACGGTGCAGTTGCCGGTCGCGTTGCGAGTGTTCCCCGAACTGCGGGTGCTCGTCGCTCTGCGTGACCCGCGCGACGTGGTCCTGAGCTGTTATTTCCAGAACATCCTGCTCAACCCGACCAATGCGAACTTCCTCAGCCTCGAACGCCTGGCCAAACACTACGCCGATTTGATGGACATCTGGCTGGCAGTCCGCGACTGGGAAGGATTCGCCTGGCTGGAGACGCGCTACGAAGACATTGTTGCTGACCTGGAGAAGGAGGGCCGGCGCGTGACCGGGTTCCTTGGCTTGGATTGGCACGAAGAGCAGAACCGCTTTTATGAAAAGAACCGGCGGCTTTATTCGCCAACCTATCAAGACGTTACCCGGCCAGTATATGCCCGTTCGGTGGGACGCTGGCGCGCCTATGCCAAACACCTGGCGCCCATTCTGCCGGCGCTTGAGCCCTATTGCCATAGAATGGGCTATTCAAATTGAAAGGAGTATAGTTATGAAGAACAGTCTTAGTGTCTTCCCTCGCACGGTTACAGCCGCCGTTTTCCTCGCGATCATGCTCGCGCTTGCGACACCTGCCTCAACCGTCGAACGCCATACGTTGCGCGGCCACGTGCCGGAAGCCGTGTCCCGGCTCAGGCTGCAGCCGCTGGGCCGACTGCCCGCAACCAACCGACTTCACCTGGCGATTGGCCTGCCCCTGCACAACACCAATGCGATGGCCCGCCTGCTGCACGAGCTCTACGATCCGGCCAGCCCCCAATTCCGCCACTACCTGACTCCGGAACAGTTCGCCGAGAGATTTGGGCCTACCAAAGAGGAATACAGGGCCGTGCGTCAGTTTGCTCAAAAGCACAATCTGCAGGTCACCACTACGTTTCCAAACCGCGTCGTGTTGGACGTGGCCGGCCAGGTGTCAGACATCGAGGAGGCTTTTCAGATCAAGTTGAACACCTATCAGCACCCTACCGAAGCGCGCCAGTTTTATGCGCCCGACGTTGAACCGTCCGTCGAAGCGGGTTTGGCGGTGCTAGATATCAGTGGGTTGAACAATTATTCCATGCCGCATCCGGCGGCGCATAGGGCATTGGGCACAACGGGCGCTGCCCCCGCTTCAGGCTCCGGGCTAAGTGGCAACTATATGGGCAAGGACTTCCGCAATGCCTATGCGCCCGGAGTCACTCTGACCGGCGCCGGCCAGACAGTTGGGTTACTAGAGTTTACAGGCTTCTTTACGAATGCCATCACAGCCTACGAGACCATGGCGGGCCTGCCGAACGTGCCCCTTCAGGTCATTCTGTTGGATGGATTTGACGGGGTTCCTGTGCTCGGCGAGGCGGCTGAATGCATTCTGGACATCGACATGGCAATCGCCATGGCCCCGGGATTGAGCAGCGTGGTCGTATTCGAAGCAGGGCCGGACGGGGTCTTCAACGATATTCTGGCCGCCATGGCGGCTTATCCCCACATTAAACAATTCAGTTCCTCTTGGTTCGGCTCTGGGCAAAGCGCGACCAGCGATAACATCTTCCAACAGATGGCAGTGCAAGGGCAGTCCTTCTTCATTGCCTCCGGCGACGGAGACTCCTGGGCCAACAGCGTGATGCTACCCTCTTTCGGTGCTGAGGGCTTTTGGCCCGCGGATGATCCCTACGTCACGAGCGTCGGCGGAACAACTCTGACGATGATTGGCTCGGGGGCATCCTATGCTTCGGAGCAGGTGTGGAACGCCGGGGGGCCCCAATCTCCCGGGTGGTATGGGTCGAGCTTCGTCGGAAGCTCAGGTGGGGTCAGCCCCAGTTACCCGATTCCAAGCTGGCAACAGGGCCTTGACATGTCCGCCAACCGGGGGTCCACCACCATGCGGAGTTTCCCGGATGTCGCGATGGTCGCGGAGAACATTCTGATCGTCACCGGCAACGGTTCGACGTACGCCGAGGGGGGCACCAGTTGTGCCGCGCCGTTATGGGCGGCGTTCACCGCGCTTGTCAATCAAGCGGCGGCCGCCAATGGCCAGCCGTCGGTGGGTTTCCTCAATCCCGCGCTCTACGCCCTCGGCCAGAGCGCCGACTACACTAAAGATCTTCATGACATCACGGTGGGCAACAACGCCACCTCCACCAGCGGCGGCTTGTTCCCCGCCGTGCCCGGCTATGATCTCTGCACCGGTTGGGGCTCGCCCAGGGGCAGCAACCTGATCTACGCGCTCGCCCTGCCGAAGCCCTTGGTCATCGCGCCCAGTTCGGGGCAGCAGTTCGCCGGCCCCGTTGGCGGGCCGCTCATTCCGGGCGCCCTTAGCTACTCACTGACCAACTCACTTGCGAGCCAAACCCCCTCGCTCGGCTGGAGCGCGGGCCTGGACGCCGCCTGGCTGACCGTCTCGCCCACGAGCGGAACGAACCTCGCAGGCGGCCCGGCTGCGGTCGTCGCTGTCACGCCGAACCTTCTGGCCAGCAATCTGGCCGCGGGCAGTTACACGGCCACTTTGTATTTCACCAACCTCAACGATCAGTCGGTTCAGAGCCGCCAGGTAACCCTGGCGATCGTCGCGCTCCCGCTCATTACCTCCCAACCCAGGAATCAAGCCGTCCTGGAGGGGATGACGGCGACCTTCAGCGTAGGAATAGCCAGCAACGCGTTGCTGTCCTACCAATGGCAGTTCAACAGCGGGAGCGGCCCCACAAATTTAACGGACAGCGGCGGGATTTCCGGTTCCGCGACCAGCAGCCTGACCATCAACAACGTTTCCCTGGCGGATGTGGGCGCCTACTCGGTCATTGTCAGCAACGCCGCCGGGTCGGTAACCAGCAGCAACGCTTTTCTGACGCTCATCACCGGGCAAGCGCCGGTGATCGTCTCGGGGCCGGCGAGCCAGACCCTTCTGCCGGGGGCCACCGCGACGTTCACGGTGTCGGCCGCCGGTGACGAACCGCTCGCCTACTTCTGGGAGCTGAACGGCACCAACCTGACCGACGCGGGCAACGTCTCCGGCTCGGCCACCAGCGCGTTAACCATCCAAAACGCCGCGGTTTCCAACGCCGGGAACTATTCCGTTCTCATCACGAACAGCTTTGGGTCCGTCACCAGCGTGGTGGCGGTGCTGAACTTCACGAGCGTCACGACCACAGGAGTCGCCGTGGAAACGCTCTATTCCTTCGCCCTCACGAACACCGTTGGGTTCTACCCCGAGGGAGGGCTGATGCAGGCCAGCAATGGCAGTTTTTATGGCACTGCCACTGCCATTGAAGGTGGTGGCGCAGCCAACGGCACAGTTTTCAAAATGGACACCAACGGCGTGGTGACGCTCGTTTATGCGTTCCCCAACGGGACCGGCGGCAATAATCCCCCCTACGGCTCTTCCCCCTTCGCTGCGCTCATTCAGGGCACGAACGGTCTCCTTTACGGCACGGCGGCTTATAGCGGCGTCAATGGCGACGGCACGGTATTCCGGATGACTACGAATGGCGCCGGCGTTGTGGCCTGGTCGTTGAATTCGGCCAGCAGTGGCGCGGTGCCCTTTGCCGGGCTGGTCCAGGGGCAGGACGGCAACTTCTACGGAACGGCGGACACCGGCGGGGCTGCTGGCTACGGCACGGTTTTCAAATTGACACCAGGCGGAGCCTTGACCGCCCTCCACTCCTTTGACAACGAGGATGGCGCCTATCCCAACGTCAATCTCATGCAAGGCCGCGATGGCAATTTCTACGGGGCGACTTTCGGCGGCGGCGCCTACGGCTCGGGCACTATCTTTAAAATAACGCCCGCCGGCGTCTTCACCTCTCTGTTCTCGTTCGCCAATACGAACGGGGCCACGCCCGTTGCCGCCCTGGTCCAGGATAGCAATGGCAACTTTTACGGCGCTACTTTTGCCGGCAGCGCCTACGGCGCGGGGACGGTATTCAAGCTGGCTGCCGATGGCACCTTTACGTCCTTGTACTGCTTCACCGGCAGCAATGATGGCGCAAATCCCAATTGCGGGTTGCTGCTGGCCAGCGACGGCAACTTGTACGGCGCAACCCAATATGGTGGCGTCTATGGCTTCGGCACGGTCTTCCGCATCTCGTTGGATGGCACGCTGGCGACGCTGGTCCAATTTGACGGCTACCAGGGCGCCAATCCCCAAGGCGCTCTGATTCAGGGCACCGACGGAAATTTGTACGGGATGACCGAAAACGGAGGCGCCAACGACGCGGGCGCAATTTTCCGGCTCACCCTAAGGGGACCGCTCCAAATCACCCAACAACCGCAGTCCCAGCTCGCCTTCGCGGGCGATACCGTCACTTTCAGCATAGCAACGTTCGGCAGCCTGCCGGTCTCTTACCAGTGGCTGAAAGATGGCACGAACCTCGTTGACGGCGGCAACGTCTCCGGTTCCAGTTCGCGCATACTGACCCTCACCAACATCAGCGTCGCCCATGCGGCGTTGTATTCTGTGGTGGTCAGCAACAGCTACGGTGCGGTGACCAGCGCGGTCGCACGGCTGGAAGTGATTTTCTCGCCGCCGTACGTGATCTCTGGACCGGAGTCTCAGACCGTGCTGGTGGGCTCGACCGTCACCTTCAGCGTGGAGGCCGGCGGGGACGGACCCCTCGCTTACCAGTGGCAAGAGAACGGGACCAATTTGATGGATGGGGGCAAGCTCTCCGGCTCGACCACCCCTACCCTGACCCTGGCCTCGGTCACCGCTGCGAACGCCGGGGCCTATTCCGTCATCGTCAGCAATGCCCTGGATGTCGTGTCCAGCCCGAGCGCAGCGCTGACCGTGGTGCCCGTCAACCCCCCGGGGACCAGCTTGACCTCCTTGCACGTTTTCAGCAGCGGCTCCAATCCATTTAACCCGCACGCCGGCGTGATTCAAGGAACCGATGGCAATTTCTATGGCACGACGCTGAACGGCGGCACTCTGGGCTATGGCACCGCGTTCAAGATGTTATCCAGCGGCGGCCTTGTCGTGCTGCACTCCTTCACCAACGAGGTGGACGGGGCCACTCCTTTGGCCGGCCTGACCCAGGCCAGCGATGGAAATTTCTACGGGGCAAGTTTCCAAGGCGGCAGCGCGTCCTTCGGCACACTCTTCCGGATGACCTCAACTGGCGCCCTGACTCCCCTCTACAGCTTTGGCGGGGGCGCGGATGGCGGCAATCCCCTGGCCTCGCTGCTGCAGGGCACGGACGGCAACCTCTATGGCACCGCGTCCACAGGCGGCACCAATGGCCTGGGCACCGTCTTCAGCCTCACTACCAACGGGGTCTTTACCCCGCTCTGGTCGTTCCATTCGAGCGACGGTAGCCAGCCGGTCGGCTCGCTGGTCCCGGGCAGCGACGGCAAGCTCTACGGCATCACTTGCGCCGGTGGCGCCAACGACCTAGGCACCGTCTTCAGCCTGACGACCAACGGGGTGCTCAGCTCGTTCGTCTCTTTTGATTACGCCCTGGGTGCCTATCCCAGCAACGGATTGGTCCAGGCTTCCGATGGGGCGTTTTACGGGACCGCTTCCCAGGGTGGCACCAATGGTGGCTGGGGCACCGTCTTTCGCGTGACTGCCGATGGCACCCTCACCATGCTGCACTCATTCAATTGGCTGGACGGCGCCTACCCCACCGGCGGTCTCTTGCAAGGGACCGATGGCAACTTATACGGCACCACCTCCCAGGGCGGCATCGGCGGAGAGGGAACTGTCTTCCAAATCACCCCCAATGGCGTCCTCACGACCCTGGTCTGGTTCAACGGGGCCAACGGCGCCAGTCCGCAGTCCTCGCTCATCCAGGCTCGCAATGGCTCCCTCTACGGCACCACCGAATTTGGTGGCTCCGGATACACCGGCGCGCCTGGCAGCGGCGATGGTCTGGTGTTCCGTCTGATCCTTCCCCTGTTCCTGAGCCAAACCCTTACCCAGGCCCTTGCCATCGTCGGACAGCCTTATACCGCATCGCTGGCCAACAATGCGGTCAGTCCGCCCGGCGATACGCTGACGTTTGCCAAAGTGAGCGGGCCGGCCTGGCTCAATATTGCTCCGGACGGCACGCTTTCCGGCACTCCCGCTCTGGCAGACATTGGCGCGAACGTATTTACGGTCAGCCTCGCTGACACGAACGGCTGGTCCAGCTCCGCCACCCTGAACATCGCGGTAATGCCCTCGCCAGTCATTACTGCGGTCATCACCAGTCAAGGCACGAACCTGGTGTTCAGTTGGGGCGGGCGCTTGCCGCCGTACCAGGTTCAAATGGCCACCAACCTTGTCAGTCCGGCCTGGCAAGACCTCGGCGGCCCGATGACCAACACCACCCTGCTCCTGGCGCCCACCAACGCCGCCGCGTTCTACCGCATCCAGGGACAGTGAACCAATGAGACTAGACTGACAGTTGTGGGCGCGAACAAGCCCATAACACGAAACAGAAAGACGAGAAGTATGACAACAGAAACCAAGTATTGGCTAAGACGAACGAAGCAGCCAGCATCAACGAGCCCAGCGACGAAACGAAAAGACCGAAGAGTGTAAAAACACAAACGTCCCTTGCCGGAGCCGCCGGCTGGCCCAACGACCCTCGTGCCCGTCAACGAACAGCAGAGCGTGAGAAAGTTGTGAGCCCTTCAAGACGTCAGCGTGCGGGTTGTTTTCGCCTTCTTTTGGCCGGTGGCGTCTTCGGCTGCCGGCTCATGTTTCCCTCGGCCCAGGGGGCGGAGCTGACTTCGGGGCACTCCCGCTCATTCCAGGAAGAAGGGCTTGAGGCCCGGGTGGACCTGGCCTCACAGGTCCTTCAACTGAATGTGCCGGAAGAGAAACAGTACGTGTGGCGGCATCTGGAGACGAATGCTCTGGAGGCTTCCAACAGGATCGCTTGCTGGGCTCGACGTCGGAGGGGGAGGGCGGCAAGCCCGCCCCCGAATCTGCGTATGAGGTGATTTTCCGTAGCAGTTCCTACCGGATCGCCTACCCGGTGACGGCGGAAGCCTACGTCAGCCAAGTCCTCGACCGCGAGGCGTTCCGGCGCCACTGCGACCAGTACCGGACGCAAGCCGAGATCCTCAAGCACCTTTTCTGAATCGGGGGCAGATGGGCGGGGAGACTTTTCGGCACCGGGTTCAGACTGGGGGCGGCTCTCACAGGGATAACTTCAGTTTTCAGGCTGGTGGAGCGGGAGCTTGCAGTTTGGAGTTGTGGGCGGCCCATGTCCGAGGCGTGACCTCCCCCCACACCCCATTTCCCCTTTTAGTCTCTTTTAACTCGAGTCAATTCGTCGCCCGAGCCACCCCGGCGGTACGAGTTGCAGTTTGGGCGATTCTGATGTATCATACCGATAGTTCCCCAGCCTAATATTTGGGACGCAGTGTTCCACGGGCCAAGGCCGGGAGACTGATACATGGGCGAATCAACGGAACCGGTGACGCAAGTCCTCCAGGCGGTGGGCACCGGAGAGGAACAGGCGGCGGAGAAGCTGCTGCCGCTGGTCTATGAGGATTTGCGGCGCCTGGCCGCGGCCAAAATGGCGAACGAAGCGCCTGGCCAGACGCTGCAACCCACGGCCCTGGTCCACGAGGCTTGGCTGCGGCTTTCCCGGCAGTCTCGCACGGATTGGCAGAATCGGGAGCAGTTTTACGCGGTGGCCGCAGAGTTGATGCGGCGTATCCTGGTGGATCGCGCTCGACGGCGTCGCGCTTGGAAGCACGGCGGGGGCCTGGAGCGGGTGGACCTCGACGCGGTGGAAGCCGTCGTTCCGCAGGACGATGCGCTGGTCCTGGAGGTGCATGACGCGCTCGCGCGGTTGGAAGAGGAGGATCCGGTGAAGGCGGAAGTGGTTAAACTCCGTTTCTTCGTCGGCCTGGAGAACGCGGAGGCTGCAGCGATCCTAGGCATTTCGGAAAAGACCGTCCGGCGTCACTGGACTTTTGCCAAGGCTTGGTTGTTTCGGGCGATGCAGCAAAGGCGACCCTGAGCCTGGCAACTTTAGATGTCCGTTTTGTCCGCTCGATTTCGCGTATTGAGTGAAGGCACCCGTATGGGGGCTAGCGTATGAGCGAGCGGAAAGAGAAACTTGAAGCGATTTTCCAGGCGGCGGTGGAATTGGGTTCACCCGACCAGCGCGAGGTTTATCTGAATCGGGCCTGCGCGGGCGAACCCGAGTTGCGCCGTCAGGTCGAAGAGCTGCTGAAGGCCGCCATAGCCGCCGAGGCGGTATTTGAAGCCCGAGGGACGGTGCGTGTTGCGGACAGCACCGCTCGGATAATGCCTGTTCTTGAGCAAGTCGGATCGCTCATTGGCCGCTACAAACTGCTGGAGCGAGTCGGCGAAGGGGGTTGCGGCGTGGTCTATGTCGCCGAGCAGACTGAGCCGGTGCGCCGCCGGGTCGCTCTCAAAGTCATCAAGCTGGGCATGGACACCAAGCAGGTCGTCGCCCGCTTCGAGGCGGAGCGCCAGGCGCTGGCCATGATGGACCATCCCAACATCGCCAAGGTGCTCGATGCGGGAACGACCGAGACAGGCCGGCCCTACTTCGTCATGGAATTGGTGCGCGGCATAAGGTTCATCGAATACTGCGACCAGAATCACCTCACTACCAAGGAACGGCTTGATCTGTTCATCAAGGTCTGCCAGGCCATCCAGCACGCGCACCAGAAGGGAATCATCCACCGCGACATCAAACCGTCGAACATCCTGGTGACGCTGCACGACGGCGTGCCCGTGCCCAAGGTGATTGATTTCGGCATCGCCAAGGCCACCGCCGGCCAAACGTTGACGGAGAAGACCGTTTACACGCAGCTCCAGCAATTCATCGGCACGCCGGCCTATATGAGTCCGGAGCAGGCGGAGATGAGCGGGCTGGACATTGATACGCGCAGCGACATCTACAGCCTGGGCGTGTTGCTCTACGAGCTGCTGGCTGGCAGCACACCCTTCGATGCGCAGGCACTGATTGCCTCCGGCCTTGACGCGATGCGCAAGACGATTCGGGACACCGAGCCGGTGCGCCCGAGCACGCGCGTCGCCACGCTTAAGGGCGAGGAGTTGACGGCCACGGCCAAGCGCCGGTCAACGGACACCTCGAAGCTGCTCCACCAACTCAAGGGCGATCTGGATTGGATCGTGATGAAATGCCTGGAGAAGGACCGGACGCGCCGTTACGAGACGGCCAACGGTCTGGCTGCCGACCTCAAGCGGCATCTCAGCAACGAACCGGTCGTGGCCCGGCCGCCGAGCACGGCATATAGACTTCAGAAGGCGTGGCGACGTAATAAAGTAACGTTTACGGCGGCGGCGGTGGTGGCGGCGGCATTGGTTGTGGGAACGGGCGTCAGCAGTTGGCAAGCCATTGTGGCCAGCAGGGCCAGGAATGCTGAAAAGGAGCAGCGGGTTGCGGCCCAAGCGGCGCAACGAGGCGAGACGCAGGAGCGCCAGCGGGCGGAAAAGGGCGAAGCCGAAGCCCGCCAAAACCTCTACGCGGCCCACATGAACCTGGCTCTGCATGCCGTCGAGGAACAGAACATCGGCTATGCGTTGAGTTTGCTGGACCTTCACCGCCCCCAGCCGGGACAGGCGGACCTGCGCGGCTGGGAGTGGCGCTATCTTTGGAAGCTCTGCCGCAGCGACGAATTACTGAGGCTTGGTTCCCATTCCAATACGGTGCTGGATGCCGTTTTCTCACCCAAGGGAGATGTCTTGGCCACTTGCAGCATAGACCAAACCGTCAAGTTGTGGGATATGAGCGCCCAGCGCGAAACCGCCGTACTGCCGCACGAGGGCTGGGTACTAGCAGCGGCGTTTTCTGCCGACGGGACCAGACTGGCGACGTTCTGTAAGAACGCGTACCTGCATCTATGGGATGTTGCGACGGGCCGCGACCTTAGGCGGGTTGCAGTTGGCAACGTAGCCCTGTTCCAATGGGGCCAACTCGCCGCGTTTTCTCCTGGCGGCGAGATGCTCGCACTGGGTGAAGGGACCACTGTGTATGTTTGGGACGTCCTTCGGGGAACCAGGCTGCGTGTCCTCGAGGCCGGGCGGATGACACATTGCCTAGCCTTTTCCCCGAACGGTAAAATACTCGCCGTTGGCTTCCAGGAGCATAAAGATATTGGTGTCCAATTGTTGGATCTCGGCCGGGGTGAACAGATTCTCGTCTTGACGAATATCGCGCAGGCCGGTTGGCCTTCATCGCTGGCCTTCTCTTTCGACGGCAAGACCTTGGCCGAGGGTTGCGGGAATGGGACGATTACGCTTTGGGACGTTGCCACGGGCCGGGAAATCCGGACGCTCACCGGGCATTCAGCCCATATCCCCGCCCTGGCGTTCTCCTCCGACGGCAAGATGTTGGCCTCCGCGAGCGCCGATCGGACTGCCAGCCTTTGGGATCTCGCCACCGGCCTGGGTACCACCCTGCACGGGAATTTGAACGAGGTCTGGGCCATCGCGATAGCTCCCGATGGCCGCACGCTGGCGACCGGCACAAAGAAAGACGGGATTGTCACGCTCTGGAGCACGACCCCCAAGCCTCCAGAAAAGACCTCGCAAACCTTGCGCAAGACGATGTTACGGGATAGCTGGGGCGCCGGCCCGCTTTCTCCAGATGGCACGGCATTCCTGGCGGAGTACGCCGACAGGACGGTGGGACTATGGGACACCGCTGGCCTCAAGGAAACAACAAACTTCCCAGTGGACATAACAGATAAGACCCGTCTGGCTCTCTCTCCGCAGGGCAAGTTGATCGCCCTTGGGGAGCCGGATGGCGTGGTTCGTCTGGTCGAAACCTCGACGGGGCACGAGATGGCCAACTTCGGACCATTAGGCGCAGGCGTTGAGTCTCTCGCCTTTTCCCCGGATGGGAAGAAGCTCGCCGCGGCAACTGCCGACCACAAATTCCGAGTTTGGGAAATCGCCCGGAAACGAATGCTCAGTCAAATGGTGAGCAACGGCGGGATTCTGGTCGGTGGTTATTGTGCATTCACCTTTTCTACTGACGGTGGGGCGCTTTGCGCGGGTTACGAAGACAGCACCGCGGAGATCTTTGACACCGCCACGGGCAGGCGGTTGGCATTTCTGGAGGGGGCCAAAGGACCGATCTGCGGCGCGGTTTCACTACCCGACGGGAGGACCGCCGCGACGGCCGATTTTGACCAGGACGTGAAGCTGTGGGACCTCAAAACGCAGAAAGAATTGGTGACCCTGGGGGGAGAGAGGCTCGTTTATGATGCCATCGCATTGTCGCCCGACGGGCGGCGATTGGCTGCTGGAGGCTCCCCGATCCGGTTGTGGGACCCGGCTACGCGCCAGCAGGTTGCCCTTTTGAAACTACCCAACCCCGACGACTATACCTTGGTGCTGGCTTTTTCTGCCGATGGCAACATGCTCGTGTTCGTGGGTGCAGAAACCCTTCACACGTGGCGCGCCCCCTCATGGGCGGAGATTGAGGCCGCGGAGAAAAAGACAGCATTGAAAATGCAGTAACGCTGAGGAATCTGACCATAGTCGAATAGAGCTGGTAGTTTGATTCTGGATTTGGGATCGAGGTTCGTCGCCTCGCTCCAAGCTGCCTAAAACATCACCCCTGAAAAAGGGAGAGTCACTCCCTCACGCGTGGAGTGTTGTCTGGCGCCGGCGGATTTCGCCACCGACGAACGGTAGCGGAAGCAGAAAAAAACAAGACAAACAAAACTCAGGCGCGTCTCGCCTGAAAAGAGAAAGAACAACAAAATGAACGCAAAGAAAATCATCACGCTCAGCGGCGCTGTGCTGCTGGCTCTGACCTCAACCTCCTTGGCCGGCAATTGGCGCCACCATTACAATGGGAACGGCAATCCGGGGTTCGCCCCTCCCTGTGCTGGGAAAGGCCAGTTACAGTATGTTTACACCACGGTGAACGTGGGACCATATAATCCACCAGGCACTAGTTGGTTCGGCATCAACAACTCAGGCGAGCTGGTCGGAAACACAGTCTGGCCTGGACCAGCCCCCGCCGGTACCACCCCACCCGCAATCACCGTTGCCACGATCTTGGACAAGGGCAACCTCACCACGTGGGCGGCGACGCTACCCGACGGCTCGACGTCGGGATATAGCGAGTTCATGGGGGTAAATGATAAGGGCGTAGCCATCGGAGATTATTTCGACGACGCCAGCCCCCAACTCGCCCACGATTTCATCCGCAGTCCGGATGGTCACATCACCCTGCTGCCTCCTGTGCCGGTCCCGGGGGGCGCTCCATCTTATTTCGTTTATTTTAACGAAGCCATCAACAACGAGGGGACTATTGTCGGGACATTTACACCGGACCCCAACTGGAAGAATGACTGGGGCAACGGTGACCTTCCAGCTTTCCAAGGGTTCATCTTGAAGCATGGCAAGTACACCACGTGGGCCTACCCGGGCGCTACGCAGACTTTCTTTGAGGCAATCAATGACAACGGCACAATCGGGGGCCAGTGGGTGGACGCGGCGGGGACTGGGTACGCTTTCTTGCTTAACAAAGATGGCTCGACGACTTCCATCGTGCCGCCAGAGTCATTGTCTCCTGCGGTTCCGGCTAATGCAGATGTTTATGGCCTGAACAATAATGGCGATGTCGTGGCACAGTATCTCTATTATGATGTTACCACGGATGCGACAGTCTCGCGCAGTCTTTTGCTGTCGCATGGCATCTATACTCAGATCTATCTCCCCAATGACGTCGGCGATACCGAAGCCTGTAGCATCAACGACGAAGGAGTCATCGCTGGCACTTACGGCGATTGGCAATATGGCTTCGTCGCGACGCCAGTTCATGGTGACGACCACCATTGATTTGTTGAACAACTGGCACCAAGCAAGCGGGCGGTCACAATGGCTGCCCGCTTTCCTTCACCTTGGCTCCTGGGCCTATCGAGGGAACAAATTGCGCTTTGCTTCACAAGAAGGGCTCAACGACTTCCATCGAGGTGCCAGTGTCATTCAGCGCGAAACCAAATAATTGGTGCGGCGCGCAGAGCATTGCTCTGCCAAGATGAGGCGTGCCAATTGGCCGAGCAGAGCAATGCTCTGCGCTCCGCCGTCACTGACCGGCGTTGACCGGCGCTTTCTGTCGCCCGGACTCGCCGCTTGCGTTTCCGGCGATTCTGGTGTCTAATATTAGAAGTTCCCCAGCCTGATATTTGGAACGCAGCGTTCCGCGGGCCAAGGCCGGGAAGCTGATACATGGGCGAGTCAACGGAACCAGTGACCGAAATCCTCAAGGCGGTTGGCGCCGGGGATGAGCAGGCAGCGGAGAAGCTGCTACCGTTGGTCTATGACGAACTGCGCCGACTGGCCGCGGCCAAAATGGCCAAGGAGGCCCCGGGTCAAACCCTCCAGCCCACGGCGCTGGTGCACGAGGCGTGGCTGCGCCTGGCCGGGCAGCAGCAACAGCGCTGGGAAAACCGGGCGCGGTTTTTCGCCGCAGCTTCTGAAACCATGCGGCGGATTCTGGTGGATCGGGCGCGACGCCGGCAGGCGGCCAGGCACGGCGGTGGACTCGAACGCGTCGACTTCGAATCGCTCGAACTGCCGATCGAGTCGGATCCCGGCCGCCTCTTGCGCATTCACGAAGCGCTCGACGCCCTGGCCGCGGAGGAACCGATGCGAGCGGAGGTGGTCAAACTGCATTGTTTCGTCGGGATGAGCCACGCGGAGATCGCCGAAGTGCTCAACGTCTCCGAGAAGACGGTCAAGCGGTACTGGGCGTACGCCAAAGCCTGGCTGCAACAAGCGCTGGCGGCGTGACGGGACAAAAAATCGAGCAGGCCGTGTCCCTTTTTGTCTCTGAAATTCGCGATTCTAAATAGAAGCATGAAATTCGTGAATGGATGAGAGAGAGCGTGCCCAACGATCTGGCGATCTTCAACGCGGCGCTGGAAATCAGTGAGCCGGCCAGGCGCGCCGCCTACCTGGACGTAGCCTGCGGCGCCGACCAGGCGTTACGGGAGAAGATTGTTTCGTTGCTGGCAGCTTATGAGGCGGGCGCGGACGCCTTGGACGGCCTCGGCGGCAGAGTAGGGACACGCCTCCGAGCTGAAGCTTGTGAGTCGGAGCAGCCCGGCACCGTCATCGGCCGCTACAAGCTGTTGGAAAAGATTGGCGAGGGCGGGATGGGCGTGGTGTATATGGCCCAACAGGAGGAACCGGTCCGCCGCAAGGTCGCCCTCAAAGTCATCAAGCTGGGCATGGACTCCAAACAGGTCATCGCCCGCTTCGAGGCCGAGCGGCAGGCCCTGGCCCTCATGGATCACCCCAACATCGCCAAGGTCTTGGATGGCGGCGTTATTGGCGCCGCTGACTCTCAACCCTCAACTCTCAACTCTCAACCGTTTCTCGGCCGGCCCTACTTCGTCATGGAACTGGTCCAGGGCGTGCCCATCACCGAGTTCTGCGACAAGAACCACCTCTCGATAGCAGAGCGCATCAAGCTGTTGATCCCCGTCTGCCAGGCCATTCAAAGCGCGCACCAGAAAGGCATCATCCACCGCGACCTCAAGCCGACCAACATCCTGGTCACCCTCAATGCCGGCGTGCCGCATCCGATGGTGATTGATTTCGGCGTGGCCAAGGCCACCAACCAGAAGCTGACCGAGAAGACCGTCTTCACGAACTTCGCAGCCATGATTGGCACACCGGCCTACATGAGCCCGGAACAGGCGGAGATGAGCCAGTTGGACGTGGATACGCGCTCCGACATCTACGGCTTGGGGGTGTTGCTCTATGAGTTGCTGACCGGGACACCCCCTTTCCCGGAGAAGCGGTTGCGCAGCGTGGGTTACCAGGAGATGCAGCGGATCATTATGGAAGAGCAACCCGAACGCCCTTCCACGCGCTTGCGCCGAACGCAGACGCTCGGGAAGTCGCTGTCTGCCCGCTCCCCGCTCCCCGCTCCACGCTCCACGGATCTGGACTGGATCGTGATGAAATGCCTGGAGAAGGACCGGGCACGGCGCTACGAGACGGCCAACGGGCTGGCGATGGACCTCCAGCGGCACTTGAACAACGAACCGGTGGTCGCCCGGCCGCCGAGCCCGGCTTACCGGGTCCAGAAGTTTCTCCGCCGCAATCGGGTGATGGTCGCGGCTGCGGCAATTGTTGGAGTGGTGCTGGTCTTGGGCACCTTGGTGAGCCTCTGGCAGGCGGTTCGGGCGACGCAGGCTAAGCGGCTAGCCGAGGCCAATGAAAGGAAGGCGCAGACAGCTCAAACGCACGAAACCGAAGAGCGGCGGCGCGCCGAGGCTCAGGCCTACGTGGCGAACATAAACCTGGCGCAGCAGGCGTGGGAGCAAAACAATGTCGGGCGCTTGCGGGATTTGCTGACTGAAACAGCCGCCTACCCCAATCACGGCTTCGAATGGTATTACTGGCAGAGGCAAATGCACTTGGACCTCTTGACTTTGCGGGGGCACGCAGGGGGGGTCGTCTTCGTAGCCTTTTCTCCGGACGGTGGGCGCATTCTGACCGGCAGTTATGATGGTACGGCGAGAGTGTGGGATGCCGCCAGCGGTCATGAACTGCTCAACTTGGATGTGCCCGGAGGCGTGAGCTCCGTAGCCTTTTCCTGGAATGGCCAGAGGATCGTGACCGGTCATGATCGTTCGGCCCAGGTCTGGGATACGGGCAGCGGCCACGAACTGTTCACCCTCACCGGCCACGGGGATATCGTGCAATCTGTGGCCTTCTCTTCCGATGGTCGGCGCATCGCGACCGGCAGCGACGACAGGACCGCCATGGTCTGGGATGCCACTACCGGCCGGGAACTGTTCACCCTCGCAAGCCACAGTAACAAGGTCCGGTCGGTGGTCTTTTCCTCGGACGGTCAGCGGATTGCCACCGGCAGTTATGATGGGACGGCCAAGGTGTGGGATGCGGCCACCGGCAATGAGCTCTTCAGCTTACACGGGCACGGCGGTGGGTTAAACTGTGTGGCGCTGTCTCCTGACGGCCGGCGGGTTGCCACGGGTGATTGGAATGGGGCGGCCAAAGTTTGGGAAGCGGCCAGCGGCGTGGAACCGCTGGCCCTCAAAGGGCACAATGATGCGATCATAGCTGTTGCTTTTTCTCCGGACAGCCAGCGGATTGCCACCGCCAGTTGGGATAATACAGCCAAGGTCTGTGATGCGAACGGTGGGAATGAACTGCTCACGCTGAGAGGGCATACCGGCGGGCTACTATCCGTCGCGTTCTCTCCGGACAGCCAGCGGATCGCCACCGGCAGTATGGATGGAACGGCCAAAGTGTGGAATGCGGCTGGCAGTAAGGAAACGCTTACCTTCAAGGGGTGCACGGCGACTTTTTCACCAGACGGCCAGCGAATCGTAACGGGCAGTTTAGATGGGACGGCTACATTGTGGGATGCGGCCAGCGGCAGGGAATTGCTCACCTTCAGAGGCCACAGCCGCGATGTCCGGTCGGTGGCCTTCTCCCCTGACGGCCAGCGGATTGTGACCGGTAGTTTGGATCATACGGCCAAGGTGTGGGAGGCGGCCAGCGGCAACGAGCGCTTCACTCTGAACGGGCATACGAGCTTGATCCAGTCTGTCGCCTATTCGCCGGACGGCCATAAGATTCTCACTGGCAGCACCGATGGGACGGCCAAGGTGTGGGATGCGGCCACTGGCGCGCCGTTGCAGGTGCTGACCGTCCCAGGGTCAATATCAATGATCAATTGCGTGGCCTTTTCTCCCGACGGAGGACGAATTGTCACAGGCAGTGATGACCCGGCAACCGAGATCTGGGATGCCGCCAGCAGCAAGCTGCTGCTAACCTTGCAAGCGCACAGCCAGTCGGTGGCCTTTTCTCCCGATGGCCAGAAGATTGTGACCGGTAGTGGAGCCGGGACAGCCACGGTATTCGATACTACCAGCGGGAAGCCACTGCTCACCTTCAAAGTGGCGGGTGGTGGAGTCTGGTCAGTCGCCTTTTCGCCCGATGGCCAGCGGATTGTGACGGGCAGTGGCGCCGGGACTGTCAAGGTCTGGGATGCGGCCACCGGCAAGGAACTGCTGACGCTCAGAGGTGGCACCGGTTCCGTCTTTTCAGTAGCCTTTTCCCCGGACGGTGGGCGAATCGTCACGGCTAGTGCGGATGAGACGGCCAAGGTGTGGACGGCAGCCACCGCGCAGCAGGTTGCCGCGTGGGAGCGCGAGGAAAAGGCTGACCAGCTCAAACCGACTGCCGATCGCAGCGGCCGAAGTGGCCGATGGGAGCAGGCGGCAGCCGACCTGGCAGCAGCTATCGAACACAACCCCGCCGACCCTGAGTTGTGGCACTGCTTGGCTGCGGTACAGGTGCAGCGGGGCCAAATCGAGGCTTACCGCGCGCAGTGCCGCAAGAGTCTCGAACGGTTCGCATCCACCACGAACCCCGGGACGGCGAACCAGATCGCCAAAGATTGTTTGATTCGTGCTGACTCCGGGGTTGACCTCGCCAGAGTGGCAGCCCTGGCTGACCTCGCCGTGACCGAAGGGCGGCAGAGCAGCTATCTGCCCTATTTTCAGTTCTGCAAAGGCTTAGCTGAATACCGCCAAGCCCGCTTCACCAGTGCAGCGGATTGGATGGAAGTAGTGCTGACCAATCGCATGGGCGTGCTGTCACTCGACACCGCAGCCACGATGGTGTTGGCCATGGCCGAGTACCGGTCGGGGCACCGGGAGCAGGCCCGGGCCTCGTTGGCCAAGGGGAGCGAGATCGAAGAACGACTACCCAGGCTCGAAAGCGGTGACCTCGGTGAGGACTGGAATAATTGGATCATCGCCCACGCGCTGTCGAGAGAAGCCAAGGCATTGATCGAAAGTCAGCCTGGGCCGCCTCGGCAACCCCAACCGCCACACCGTAGTGAATGAGGTTATGAAGAGATATGCACTCGAACACGAAGAGGATTCTGCCCTCAAACACCAAACCAAGAACCACCTGGGTATGGGAACTCCTGTTTCTTCGATTTGCTTTGCCGAAGCGGCAGGCAGGCCGGTGAAAGGAATCCGCGTCACACTCACAGCGCCCTAATCCAAGAACAAGTGAATTATGAATTAAACGTTATGAATACAAAACGCCCATCATTGCTTCTATTTGGCTGGCTGCTTCTGGCCACACCGGCTGCGGTCCACGCCCAATTCAACTACATCACCACCAACGGCACGATCACCATCACCGGCTACAGTGGCACGAACGATGATGTGGTCATCCCCAGCACGATTGATGATTTGCCGGTGACGAGCATCATCGGCAATTCGATTAGTGGTTTTTCGGGTTTCAGCTCCACCATAATCACCGTCACGGTTCCCAACAGCGTCACTAACATCGGCGACTGTGCTTTCGCAAACTGCTACAGTCTGAGCAGCATCACGATCAGCTATGGCGTCGTCACTATCGGCGAGTACGCCTTCTACGGCTGCGGAAGCCTCATCAACGTGACGATCCCCAACAGCGTCACCAGCATCGGGGGCTATGCGTTCTGGAACTGCTGGAGAATGAAGGATGTCAGGATCCCTGACAGTGTTACCAACATTGGGGACGGTGCGTTCCAGCAGTGTTCCAGCCTGACCAGCGTTACGATTCCCGACAGCGTCACCAGCATTGGGACAAATGCGTTCGATAATTCCACCAGCCTGACCAGCGTCACGATAGGTACCAACGTCACCACAATCGGGGACGGGGCGTTCGGGCGCACAAGCCTGACCAGCGTCACGATTCCCGACAGCGTCACCAACATCGGGGACTATGCATTCAGTTGGTGCACCATCCTGACCAATATAACGGTGGACCTATTCAACTCCGCCTATAGCAGTTTGAATGGAGTCTTGTTCGACAAAGGCCAAACCCTGCTCCTCCAATACCCGGCAGGCAATGTCGCCACCTCGTATACGATCCCCAACAGCGTCATCACCATCGGGGACTGGGCGTTCGTTGGTTGCGGCAGCCTGACCAGCGTCACGATAGGCACCAACCTCACCAGCATCGGGGACGGGGTATTCGCTAACTGCGGCCTGACCAGCATCACGATCCCCGACAGCGTCACCAGCATTGGGACAAATGCGTTCTATTTCTGTTTCAGCCTGACGAGCGTTGCGATTGGCGGCGGCGTCACCAGCATCGGGGACTATGCGTTCTCCGGCTGTCCCCTGACCAGCGTCACCATCCCCAACGGTGTGACCAGCATCGGGGGCTTTGCGTTTGAATACAGCGGCCTGACCAGCATCACGATCCCCAACAGTGTCACCAACATAGGGGATTCAGCGTTCTCTGGCTGCTCCGGCCTAGCCAGTGTCACGATTGGCAGCGGCGTCAGTAGCATCGGGGACTCGACATTCTCTGGCTGCTCCGCCCTCACCAACGTCACGATCCCCAACAGCGTCACCAGCATTGGGACAAATGCGTTCTATTCCTGCAACAGCCTAACCAGCGTCACGATCCCCGACAGCGTAACCAACATCGCCGACTACGCTTTCTCCGACTGCCCGAGCCTAACAAGCCTGTATTCCCAGGGTAGCGCCCCCAGCTTCGGTGCGAATGTGTTCGATTACTGGAGGTTTGTTTTTTGGTGGCGGCAGGCGGTATTCGACCCCGCCACCGTCTATTACCTGCCGGGGACGGCGGGTTGGAGCACAAACTTCGCTGGTCTTCCCACTGCCGTTTGGCAACCTCAAATCCAGCCCACCGGCACCAGCTTTGGAGTGAACAGCAATCAGTTCGGCTTCAACATCAACTGGGCCAGCGGGATGACCGTGGTGGTGGAAGCCAGCACGAGCTTGTCTGGTGGGGCTTGGACTCCGTTGCAGACCAACACTCTTAGCAGCAGTTCATTTTATTTCAGCGACCCAGAGTGGACAAATTATCCGACCCGGTTTTATCGAGTGCGGTCGCAGTAGGCAAATCACCACCCTCAAGTTATGAACATCAAACGACCATCGTTGCTTCTTCTTGGCTGGCTGCTTCTGGCCACACCGGCTGCGGTCCACGCCCAATTCAACTACACGACCAATAACGGCACCATCACCATTACGGCATATGCGGGTGGAGGTGGCGACGTGGTCATCCCAAGCATGATCAACGGTCTGCCCGTCACCAGCATCGGGGATTCGGCGTTCTATTACTGCTGGAGCCTGACCAACGTCACGATCCCCAGTAGCGTCACCAACATCGGGGAAGGGGTCTTCCTTGGCTGCACCAGCCTGACCAATATAACGGTGGACCCATTCAACTCCGCCTATAGCAGTTTGAATGGAGTCTTGTTCGACGAAGGCCAAACCATGCTCATCCAATACCCGGTAGGCAATGTCGCAACCTCGTATACGATCCCTAACAGCGTCACCAGCATCGGGGACTATGCGTTTGAGTACTGCGGCGGGTTGACCAGCCTCACCATACCCAACAGCGTCACCGACATTGGAGACTATGTGTTCGAGTACTGCGGCCTGACCAACGTCACGATTCCTAACAGTGTCACCAGCATCGGGGACTATGCGTTCTCCGGCTGTCCCCTAACCAGCGTCACCATCCCCAACGGTGTGACCAGTATCAGAGACTCGTTCTCTGACTGCTCTAGCCTCATAAACGTCATTATAGGCAGCGGGGTCACCAATATCGGAGACCAAGCGTTTTCACAATGCACCAGTCTTATGGCAATCGACGTAAGCGTGGACAATAACTCTTTCCTCAGCGTTGACGGGGTCTTGTTTGACAGAAGCCAGACCACGCTCATCCAATTCCCGGTTGGCAGCGGAGCCACAAGCTACTCAATCCCCAACGGCGTTACTAAGATCGGGGACGATGCGTTCCGTGACTGCCCCAGCCTGACCAGCGTCACCATTCCCAACAGCGTCATCAACATCGGAGACTCTGCGTTCTCGGACTGCCTCAGCCTAACGAGCGTGTATTTTCAGGGTAACGCCCCTATCTCCGGTGCGAATCTATTTGATTATAGGGTCCCGATCCCCCAGAGTGTGGGGTACTATTACCTCTACGACCCTGCAACCGTCTATTACCTGCCGGGGACAACGGGTTGGAGCTACACCTTCGCCGGTCTCCCCGCTCACGTTTGGCAACCTCAAATCCCGACCAGCGTGGTCTTCACCAGCCTCTATTCCTTTACCGGCGGCAGTGATGGCGCAAATCCCGTTGACGCTCTGGTGCAGGGCAGCGACGGCAACTTCTATGGCACGGCTGGTGCCGGCGGTGCGTACACGAATCAATACGGCCGAGGCCTAGGCACCGTGTTCAAAATCAGCACCAATGGGGCGCTGACCAGTTTGTATTCATTCGGTTCGGTTCAGGATACCAATGGCGTTTCACTTGATGGCGCAGTACCCAACGGACTGGTACAGGGCCGCGACGGCGATTTCTATGGCACGACTGGATACGGCGGCACGAACGTCGGCCCCTCTGGGGGCTATGGCACCGTGTTCAAAATCACCACCCATGGGGCGCTGACCACCTTGTATTCTTTCACCGGCGCCAATGATGGCACATGGCCTATGGCCGCGCTGGTGCAGGGCAGTGACGGCAATTTCTATGGCACGACTTCCGGCTCCGTTTCCGGCCCCGACTATGGCACCGTGTTCAAAATCACCACCAATGGGATGCTGACCACTCTGTATTCATTCGGTTCGGTTCGGGATACCAATGGCGTTTCACTTGATGGCGCAAATCCCCTTGCCGCTATGGTGCAGGGCAACGACGGCTATTTCTATGGCACGACCTATTCCGGCGGCACGAATGGCGCTGGCACCGTGTTCAAAATCACCTCCAATGGGGCGCTGACCACTCTGTATTCCTTCGGTTCGGTTCAGGATACGAATGGCGATTCCCTTGATGGCACAGAGCCTTGGGCCGGGTTGGTGCAGGGCAGCGATGGCTATTTCTATGGCACGACTGAACTTGGCGGCGCGTACAGGGGGCCTGATGGCTTCGGCGAAGGCACCGTTTTCAAAATCAGCACTAATGGCGTCCTGACCACTTGGTATTCATTCGCTGGCAATGATGGCGAAAGTCCCCGTACGCTGGTGCAGGGTAGTGACGGCAATTTCTATGGCACGACTCCCGGCCATGACGTGGTTGACCCCCCCTATGGCACCGTATTCAAAATCACCACCAATGGGGTGCTGACCACTTTGTATTCATTCACTGGCGCCAATGATGGCGCATATCCCTTTGCGCTGGTGCAGGGCAGTGACGGCAGTTTCTATGGCACGACCTACGGCGGCGGCACGAACAACGCTGGCACGGTTTTCCGGCTGACCATTGTGCCACAGCCGCAACTAACCATCATTCCTTCCGGCCCATACGTGATTTTGACATGGCCGACCAACTACGCGGGCTTCAGTTGCGCTGGGTTCACTTTGCAATCCACTACGGACCTTGGTTCATCGGCGGTCTGGAGCACCAATTCTTCGACACCAGTTGTCATCGGCGGGGAGAACGTGGTGATCAATGCCATGTCCGGCAAACAGCAGTTTTATCGGTTGAGTTCACCTTGAGCGTTAGGAAAACCAAACTCACCACCGTGAAAACGGCCTCAAAGAGAAAGCGTAGCATTATGAGAATAACACACTTCGGAAGCATCGTGGTGAGCGTCTGTCTTGGGTGCTTGGCCCCTTGGTTGGCCTTGGCCCAACCGGTCATCACCACCCAGCCAACCAATCACTTTGCGAACACAGCAGGTGGCTTCGAGTTTTTTGTTAATGTCAGCGGGACGGCTCCGATCACTTACCAATGGCTGTTCGACGGGACGGCCATCCTCGGCGCTACGAACAGAATCCTTTTGTTCAGCAGTCCACAACCTGCCCAGTGGGGTTACTACTCGGTCATCGTCTCCAACGCATCTGGGTCCGTCACGAGCCAGGTGGCGGAACTCAAAGTCTTTGTTGCCGCGCCGCACAGCTTGAGCGGCATCCAAGCCGAATCCGACGGTTCCATGAATTTGACCTTCAAGGGCGAGACGACCGCGACCTTCGCGCCGTATTATGACATGTATCCACTGGAAACCTCGTCGAACCTGGTCGATTGGTTGCCGCTGGTCACGTTGCAACGCACGAACACGGCGCTGGACACTCTGCAATTCCTGGATGCCGAGGCCCCGCAGTTCAATCAGCACTTCTACCGCACGCCGACAAATGCATTGCTCACACCGGACCCCCAACCGACCGGGGCTTACTCTGTAGGGACCTTTTCAATGCTGCTAACCAACACGCACCGCAATAACGCGAAGTTCATGGTCAGCTTCTGGTATCCGGCGGTGGCTCAAGCTGGGATCCTTCCGGCTAAATATGTGGAACCACAAGTTGCCACCGGCAGCAGCTATTGGAATCTTGCGAGTTATGGGGGACAGAACTTCGGCAGCCAAGTTGCGGCGTTTTTCTCACACTCAGCGTCAAACGCACCGCTGGCGACGAATCTATCCGCGTATCCGGTCGTGCTTTACCAACCAGGATACGGGGGGCATCGTCGCGAGAACGCGGACAAAGCAGAAGACCTGGCCAGTTGGGGCTACGTCGTGGTCGGACTGGACACTAGCGACACGTTTGTCAGCGTGTTTCCCAATGGGACAGTGGTGTCTGGCCAATCATCGGCGGACACAATCGGTGAGTACGACGCAGCCATCGAAGGCCGACTGCTGGACATGCAGTTTGTGTTGGATGAACTGGAGAGCTTGAACGCCAACGATCCGCGCCTGGGCGGGCGGTTGGATTTGGACAAGATTGGTGTGTTTGGATGGTCTATGGGTGGAGCAACCGCGGCCCAGTTGTGTCTTCGCGATTCTCGCTGCAAAGCTGGCGCCGGGATGGACGGGTGGTTTAACGAAAGCAACTTGCTGACGCAGCCACTGAGCGTTCCTTATCTGTATTTTCGATCTGATCTCGGCCCCGATCCCAACCCGGGGAGCGTCCTGGCTGACGGTCGACCCGATGATCGTTTGGAGGTTTACAATGAGCAGGTGACCAATGCGTATTGGGTGAGGCTGGTCTCTACCGTTCACGGCAACTTCTCCGATCCGGGCCTTATTGTTGATTCGGCGTCCCTGGAGTCCGCTTTTCTCACGCCGATGAGCGGCCAGTTCCTGCCTCCGGCTAGAGTCAGCCAGATCGTCCGGACCTACGTGCTATCCTTTTTCAACAAGTTTTTGCTGGGAGAAGACGATCATTTGCTGGATGGTCCCTCGGCGGCCTACCCGGAGGTCATGCAATTCTTGAGTAAGTCCAGCTCCTCAGTTCCACCCGAATATCCGTCTGCTGGGCTGGTGCAAGGCAGCGATGGCAATTTCTACGGCACAACAGAATATGGTGGCGCGAACGACGATGGCACGGTGTTCACAATGACCCCTGCTGGGGTGCTGACAACGCTGGTCTCCTTTAACGGAACTAACGGCAGCTACCCGGTCGCGGGGTTGGTGGAGGGCAGCGACGGCAATTTCTATGGTACGACTTCCGCCGGCGGCGCGAATAACCGTGGCACGGCGTTCCAGGTGACTCCAGCCGGCGCGTTGACGACGCTGGTTTCGTTCAACGGCACCAACGGCAGTTATCCTTACGCCGGATTGGTGCAAGGAACCAATGGCAGTTTCTACGGCACAACGGCGAGTGGTGGCGCAAGTGGGATTGGCACAGTGTTTGAAATGACCTCCGCCGGGGTGCTGACAATGCTGGTCTCATTCAACAGCACAGATGGCGCAGCCCCGCTGGCCGCCCTGGTGCAGGGCAGCGACGGCAACTTTTATGGCACAACGTCCGCCGGTGGTGCGTATAACACTGGCACGGTGTTTAAAATGACCCCCGCCGGCGTGCTGACGAAGCTGGTCGTGTTCAGCGGCGCCAATGGCTACTATCCATCTGCCGGGCTGGTGCAGGGCACGAATGGCAATTTCTACGGCACAACAGAACATGGTGGCAATCTCAATGTGAATGGTGGTTCTGGCTTTGGCACGGTGTTCAAGATGACGCTCGGCGGGGCGTTGACGACGCTGGTTTCGTTCAATGGCACCACGGGCAGCTATTGCGTTGGCGGGTTGATGCAAGGCGCCGATGGCAATTTCTACGGCACAACGGACGGCGGTGGCGCAGGCGGTGGTGGCACGGTTTTCAAAATGACCCCTGCTGGCGCGTTGACAACACTGGTTTCATTCAACGGCGCTAACGGCAACAGTCCACAGGCCCCACTGGTGCAAGGCAGTGATGGCAATTTCTATGGTACGACCACGTATGGCGGCGCGAATGGTCGTGGCACGGCCTTTCAAGTGACTCCTGCTGGTGTGCTGACGACACTGGTCTCGTTCTAGGGCGCCAATGGCAGGAATCCATGGGCCGCGCTGATGCAAGACAACGATGGCAACCTCTATGGCACGACTTCGCAAGGGGGAGTGGGGGGGGCAGGGGACCGTGTTCCAGATCACGACCAACGGGTTGCTGACCACGCTGTTCTGGTTCAACGGTCCCAACGGCGCCAACCCGCAGGGGACGCTCATTCAGGCCCGGGACGGATCGTTGTACGGCACGGCGGAGTTCGGTGGCAGCCAATACGAAGGCGCACCTCAGACCGGCGATGGTCTGGTGTTCCGGCTGACGTTGCCGCTGTTCCTGGTCAATCCGTTAACCCAAGCCGTGGCCACTGTGGGCGTGCCGTATGCCGCTGCACTGTCCACCAACGCGGTCCAACCTGCTGGCGATGCGCTCACCTTTGCCAAGGTGACCGGGCCAGCCTGGCTCACGGTCGCCCCGGACGGCACTCTGTCCGGCACGCCTGCGGCTTCCGACGTCGGCCCGAACAGCTTCACGGTCAGCCTGGCGGATACCAACGGCTGGTTCAGCGCGGCGACCCTGAACATCATGGTGGCGCCGTCGCCCTTGATAATGGTGGGGTTGGGCCTTCAGGGCACCAACTTGCTGCTGAACTCGGACGGCGGCCAACCGCCGTATCAGGTGCAGATCGCGACCAACCTGGTCAATCCGGCCTGGCAGGATTTCGGCGGCCCGATGACCAATACCACTCTGCTGCTGGCGCCCACCAACGCCGCCGCCTTTTACCGGATCCAAGGACAGTGAACCAATGAGACTAGACTGACAGTTGTGGGCGCGAACAAGCCCATAACACGAAACAGAAAGACGAGAAGTATGACAACCGAAACCAAGTCTGTTTATGACGCAAACAGGATGAACTCAAACACCAACCGCCTGGCGGTTGCGTTGACGGCGACCCTGAAACCTGAATCAATGAATATAGCTGGCGAGTCAGTTTCCGGTGGCACCCTCCGCCGCGTCCGGCGCGGCAAACCTGGCCTTGGTGGTTTTACCTTGATCGAGCTGTTGGTGGTCATTGCCATTATTGCCATTTTGGCCGCGATGTTATTGCCAGCGCTTGCAAAGGCTAGAGCCAAGGCCCAAAGCATAGGGTGCGTGAATAACCTGAAACAATTGACCATCTGCTGGGTCATGTATGCGCATGATAACAGTGATCAGCTTGTTCCCAACTGGGTCTTATCGAGCGACGGTCTCTCGGCACCGGAGTCATGGATACAAGGCACCGTGAGTAGCATGCCCGGCGCAACCAACGTGGCTTTTCTCCAAAAGGGCCCGCTCTTTGCTTACAACACCTCATTGAGCATATATAGATGTCCCGGGATGCCTGGTTCTACGATGGCCCCGGCTGGCGTGCCGGCCAGCCAGTTAGTCCGGGACTTTTCCATGAGCCAACGAATGAATGGTGGGAGTATGTTTCAAACCTCGTCGGCTGGACCTCTTAACGACATTCAAGATTGGGATGGGGGGGTAAGCATGTTCCTGACACTCGCACAGATTCAGCGGCCGGGGCCGAGCGATGCGTTTGTTTTTCTGGATGAAAGCCTCAACACGATAGACGACGGCGAGTTTTGGACTGAGCTCACCGGGGGGATGTGGTGTGATATGCCCAGCATCCGGCATTCCAATGGAGCTACCTTCTCGTTTGCCGATGGACACGCGGAGCACTGGAAATGGCAGGGACTAAACACAGAGTCGTCCGGCAGTTGCCCGATCCTGCCTACCCAAGTCAATGACAACGCTCGGGTGCGAAACGCCATCGTGCAGCCGTGATCAACGTGAAAACTGCAGAGGGGCCGTGCCGATGACAGTCTCACGCGGGCCCCATGACCAACACCACCTTGCTGCTGACGCCCGCCAACGCCGCCGCTTTCTTCCGCATCCAGGGACAGTGAACGACCTTCTGATGGCGGGTACGGCTCGCCCACCGAGTAACAACAACTGAAAGACTATCAGGACTATGAAACACACGATTCGAAGCAGGCATGGGCACCGACGGACCAGGCCAAGCGGAGGCGAGCCAACCTTCCCTCACCACCGGGGACCAGGCGACCGCGTAGCGGCAATAAAGCGGCAGCGGGTCCACGGTTCATGGATGCCGCCCCTCCTGCTGCTTTTGATGCTGCCGGCTGTGGTCCACGCCCAATTCAATTTCGTGGTGAATAACCGCGCCGTTACCATCACGGGCTATACCGGTCCCGGGGGTGCCGTCAGCATCCCCGGCACGATCAATGGCCTGCCGGTCACCAGCATCGGCATCTCTGCGTTTCAACACGGCACCGGCTTGACCAGCGTGACCATCCCCAGCAGTGTCACCGGCATCGAGGACGATGCGTTCGCCTGGTGCTCCGGCCTGACCAACGTGACGATCCCCAGCAGCGTCACCAACCTGGCAGCGAATGATGCGTTCTATGGCTGCACCAGTCTTGCGGCGATTAATGTGGACGGAGCTAACCCGTCTTACAGCAGCGTCAACGGGGTTTTGTTCGACAAGAACCAAAGCACGCTCCTGGCCTATCCCGAGGGCGAGGTGGGGAGCTATGCAATTCCCAGCGGCGTCACCGGCATCGGCACCTCTGCGTTCGCGAACTGCGCCGCCCTGGCCGGCGTCACCCTCCCCGATACTGTGGCCAGCGTCGGGGCCGGTGCTTTCGAAAACTGCCCCGGCCTCAGCGTCCTCTACTTCACGGGCAATTCTCCGACCCACTTCCCTTCTTCATTCCTGAACGTCTCCTCTGCGACGGTCTATTATTTGCTTGGCGCCAGTGGCTGGAGCAACACTTTGGCCGGTCTTCCCACCGCCGGCGTGTTCGGTTTAGGGCTGGCTGATAACTGCTATTACACCCTGAATACCAGCAATGGCAACACCATCACGATCGTCAGCTACGCCGGCTCAGACCGCACGGTGACCTTTCCAACCCAGCTCGACAACTTTGTCGTCACCGGCATTGGGAATGCCCTGCGTCCGGTCTTCTCCGCCAACCCAACCAACGTCACCATTCCCAACAGCGTGGTGAGCATCGGAGCTTATGCCTTTGCCGACAGCGGCCTGGCCAGTGTGACCATTTCCGATAGCGTGACCAACATCGGAGATTATGCGTTCAATGGCTGCTCCGGCCTCACCAGCTTCACGATCCCCAATAGCGTGGTCAGCCTCGGGGATTATGCGTTTGCCGGCACCAGTCTCACGAGCGTCACCATTCCGGACAGCGTTACCAGCATCGGCGCTCATACGTTTGCCGACAGCAGCCTGACCAGCCTGACGCTTGGCAGTGGGGTCACCCACATCGGCGCTGCGCCATTCTCGGGCTGCGGGAACCTGGCAGCGATCAATGCCGATCCTAACAATCCTGCTTTTACGAGTGTTTCGGGCGTCCTGTTCGACAAGAGTGAGACCACGCTGATCGAGTACCCGCCAGCCAAAGCCGGAACCTCCTATACGATCCCAGGCACCGTCGGCAGCATCGGCGACTCCGCGTTCTATTCCTGCACCAACCTGACCTACGTCACGATTCCGAACAGCGTGACCAACATCGGCACCAATGCATTCTTGGGCTGCTCCAGCTTGACCAGCGTGACGATTCCCAACGGCGTCACCAGCATCGGGGACGATGCGTTCGAGTCCTGCGCCGGCTTGGAAGGAGTTTTTTTCCAGGGGAATGCTCCCATGGCTAACGCGACGGTGTTTGCCGGTGACAACAATGTCACGGTCTGTTACCTGCCGGGGACGAGCGGTTGGAGTTCAACCTTTGCGGGTCTGCCTACCGTGTTGTTGTGGTTCACTTACACGACCAATAACGATGCAATCACCATCACGGGGTATCCTCCGATCGGCAGAGAGGCGACCATCCCCAGCACGATCAATGGCCTGCCGGTCACCAGCATCGGGGACTCCGCGTTCGATGAGTGCCTGAACCTGACCAGCGTCTCGATTCCTGACAGCGTCACTAACATCGGTGACTCGGCGTTCTCCGGGTGCACCAGCCTGACCGCAATTACGATCGGCAGCGGCGTCGCCAGCATTGGGACCAATGCGTTCCTGGACTGCTCCAGCATGGCCAGTATCGTCCTGCCGAACAGCTTGAGCAGCATCGGGGACTCCGCCTTCGATGGCTGCGTCAGCCTGACCAACGTCACGATACCTGACAGCGTCACCAACATCGGTAACTCGACGTTCTCCGGGTGCACCAGCCTGACCGAAATTACGATCGGCCGCGGCGTTGCGGGCGTCGGAAACTCGGCGTTCTCTCGCTGTTCGAACCTTCTCGCTATCAACGTAGATGTGAGCAACGAGTTCTACCGCAGCGTCAATGGAGTGCTGTTCGACAAGGGCCAGGACGTGCTCCTTGAATGCCCCCAGGGGTTCGCGGGCAGCTACACCATCCCCCAGACTGTCACCAGCATCGGGACCAACGCCTTTGCTTCCTGCTCTCTTCTCACCACCGTGACGATCCCCAACAGCGTTACTAATATTGAGGACGAGGCGTTCAGTGCATGCTCCAGCCTAACCGGCGTGTATTTCCAAGGTAACGCCCCCAACCTCGGTGCGGATGTGTTCGATTATCCCGGAGGCTGGTGGTGGTGGGTGTTCGACCCCGCAACCGTCTGTTATTTACCGGGGACGACGGGTTGGGGCACGAACTTTGCCGGCCTTCCGACCGCTTTGTGGCTGCCTCAAATCCAGACCAGCGACACCAGCTTTGGCGTGAGGACGAACCAGTTCGGCTTCCGCATCAACTGGGCCAGCGGCATGAGCGTGGTAGTGGAAGCCAGCACAAGCCTGTCGGGTGGCACGTGGATTCCATTGCAGACCAACACTTTCGCCAACGGCTCGATCTATTTCAGCGACCCCCAATGGGCGAATTACCCTGCCCGTTTCTACCGCATTCGCTCGCCATGAAGCGTGGGTTAACAATCGGTTATGATGGAGACCAAGATCTATGAAAGCAACTGCCGTGAAATTCGCTCTGTTTCCCTTGATAGGGTTGTCGGCGCTCGCGCTGAAGCCTTGCGCCTGTGCCCAAGGGACCGTGCGCTTCGCTCCAAGTCCTAGCTACTTGATTGAATACTCTCCTGCCCCGGGCGAATATGCCCCTATCCCCGTCGGCAACCCCGCGCAAGTTGGCGCCTATGGGAATCTCAACGTTCAGGTGTACTACGCCCCGGTCGGCACGCCGCCGCCGTTCACTGCGGATGGTGCATCACTGATACCTGCCCCATGGACCCCATCGTCGAGCTCGCCTCTGCAGCAGATCGTACCGCTTGCCGGAGTGTTGTTCGGGTACAACTTGACGCTGGCCGAGGCCACCAGCGGTGCAAGTGAGGAGGTTCTGGTTGTGGGTTGGACGGGGCCGTACGCCAACTGGAACTCCGCCTACACGGCGTCGAGCGCGAATCCCAGCGGAGTCCTGTTAGCCTGGACTGGCTCGGGCGCGAGCGGGGGCGCTTTGGCTTGGGTGAACGGGACAGGCAACCCAAACGCTATCCCGCCGACCGTTCCGGTGCCGCTCACTACCGGACCTGCCGGGTATAACGGCCTCGTTTTTGAGTCTATCCCTGAACCGTCCCTGTTCGCGCTGGCCGGCGTGGGTACAGCCATGCTGATCATTCTCCGCCGATGCCGGTAATCAGGACCGTGAACAATCGAGCGTACTCTCGGCGGCCGCGCCTTTTTGCCGAGGCATATTCACACCCAACCCCGCTGCCAGCCTCCCTTGCGAGGAAACGCGAAAATCTCTCAACAGCTCTGTCCGCCAGGTTGCTTGCGTGCTTGACGGCCGTGCGGACTTTGTCCAGACTCGCGTCGTGGCCCAGGAGCAACAGGTTTGGGATGTGCGCGCCAGCTTTGCGCGGGCCTTCCGAGACTGGCGGCGCGGGAACGGGCTTCCGCTCAAGACCGTAGCCCGGGATTTGGGCCTTTCGATTTCCACCGTCAGCTCGTGGGAATTGGGGCGCTCCTTTCCCACCGGTTCCCACTTCGAGCGGCTTGTGGCATACACGGGTTTGCCGCCCTGCAAGCCGTTCTGCGTCATGGCGGACAAGTGTGTTCCCGCTGACTGCTTGCTGGCGATGAGGCGGATAAGTTCCCAGCGAGATTGACAAGGAAGGAAGCCTCGCCCCGGCGTCCGAATGCTCTATACACAACGTCAGAAGTAGCGCCGCGTCAGGGCACGCGGCCTACAAGCGGCTGTAGGCCGCGTGCCCTCACGCGGCGCAAAGACTTATGACGCTCAGTATAAACCCCGGATGGTGGCATTCCATTTTAAATGGAAAAATAGTCGTCGCACTTCAGGGGTATTGATGCCATAATGTAGCCAACCTCATAAACCCATCCCTCATCCAGGGTGTTTATGGGGTTAAGGGTGCCGGGTTTGGCATTGGGAGCAAAGACTCTTTCCCGGCGGCGGGGCGGGTACGAGAGGAGTTGATGTTGGTCGCGGGCGGGAATGGAAGGATCGGGATCATGAGTTGGAGTGTGGACAGGGCCGGGGACCCTATATGATGGGCGAAGTGGCCGAAGGTAAAAGCTCAGGCCGGGAAACCCACCAGATGGGGGCTGTGCCAGAGCCAGTGACAGTAATCCTGGAGGCGGTCAGCGCCGGAGAGGAGCAGGCGGCGGAACGGTTGCTGCCTCTGCTGTATGACGAACTGCGCCGGCTGGCGGCGGCCAAAATGGCCAAGGAGGCGCCGGGTCAGACTCTTCAGCCCACTGCCTTGGTGCACGAAGCTTGGCTGCGATTGATCCGCGTTGAGGATGCACACTTCCAGAACCGCGCACACTTCTTTGCGGCTGCGGCCGAGGCCATGCGCCGAATTCTGATCGAACAGGCGCGGCGCAAGTCGGCTGGCCGGCACGGCGGCGGCCTCGAACGGGTGGACCTGGAGGGAATTGATTTGCCGGAACAGGCGAACACGGACCTGTTGCTGCGGGTCGATACGGCTTTGGAGGATTTGGCGCGGGAAGACGCCCGGGCGGCGGCGTTGGTCAAGCTGCGGTTTTTTGCCGGCTTGAGCATGGAGCAGGCGGCGTTGGCCCTCGGAGTCACCGATCGCACGGCGCGGCGTGACTGGCGCTTCGCGCGCGCCTGGCTGTTCGACAGGCTTAGGCATTCGGGCACCTGAACCGAGCGAGCCACATTCCGGGCGCCGGGTGACGAGAGCGGGGATATGTTTCGGAGGAACGGGGGAGCAGATTTCTTCATCGCGGTGTCCGGTTATGGCCCGCAATTTCGCATTATTCTATGAGTGAAGCTGAACATGACCATAACTCGGGCTCTTCTAAGATGAGCCCGGCCGCGTCCAAGAGCTTGCGCGAGCTTTTCCTGCAAGCGGCGGAAATCGAGGATGCCGGAGCGCGGGGCGCGTTCTTGAGCCAGGTCTGCGGCGAGGATGCAACGTTGCGGCGGCGTCTGGAAGAACTCCTGGCGGCCGATGAACTGGCGGGGCCAGGACCCTCCCCAGGCACGGCGACTGGTCCCGGGGCCTCCGAAGGTGTCGGATCCGTCATCGGCCGCTACAAGCTGCTGGAGAAGATCGGTGAGGGCGGGATGGGCGTCGTTTACATGGCCGAGCAGCAGGAACCGGTCCGCCGCAAGGTCGCCCTCAAGGTCATCAAGCTGGGCATGGATACCAAACAGGTCATCGCCCGCTTCGAGGCCGAGCGCCAGGCCCTGGCCCTCATGGACCATCCCAACATCGCCAAGGTGCTGGATGCCGGACTGACCGACACGGGCCGGCCCTACTTCGTCATGGAACTGGTCCAGGGCGTGCCCATCACCGAGTTCTGCGACAAGAACCACCTCTCGATAGCAGAGCGCATCAAACTGTTCATCCCCGTCTGCCAGGCGATTCAAAGCGCCCACCAGAAAGGCATCATCCACCGCGACCTCAAGCCCACCAACATCCTGGTCACCCTCAATGCCGGCGTGCCGCACCCGATGGTCATTGATTTCGGGGTGGCCAAGGCCACCAACCAGAAGCTGACCGAAAAGACCGTCTTCACGCACTTCGCAGCCATGATTGGGACGCCGGCCTACATGAGTCCGGAGCAGGCGGAGATGAGCCGGTTGGACGTGGATACGCGCACCGACATCTACGGGCTGGGGGTATTGCTCTATGAGTTGCTGACAGGGACGACGCCGTTTCCGGAGAAGCGGCTGCGCAGCGTGGGTTACCAGGAGATGCAGCGGATCATTATGGAGGAGCAACCCGAACGCCCTTCCACGCGCTTGCGCCGAACGCAGACGCTCGGGAAGTCGCTGTCTGCCCGCTCCCCGCTCCCCGCTCCACGCTCCACGGATCTGGACTGGATTGTGATGAAGTGCCTGGAGAAGGACCGTGGGCGGCGGTACGAGACGGCCAACGGGCTGGCCGTGGACCTGCAGCGGCACTTGAATAATGAGCCGGTGGTGGCCCGTCCACCGAGCGTGGTTTACCGGGTCCAGAAGTTCGTCCGCCGCAATCGAGTGATGGTCACAGCCGCGGCAATTGTTGGAGTGGTGCTGGTGTTGGGCACGTTGGTGAGCCTCTGGCAGGCGGTTCGAGCGACGAAGGCCGAAGGTGAGCAAAGTCGTTTGCGCGAGGCTGCCCAGAAGGCGCAGGCGAGCGAAGCCGAGCAGCGTCAGCACGCCGAAGCGCAGGCTTACGTGGCCAACATGAACCTGGCGCAGCAGGCGTGGGAGCTGAACAATGTGGAGCGGTTGCGGGTGTTGTTGGATCAAACCGCCGCTTACCCGGCTCGCGGCTTTGAATGGTATTACTGGCAGCGCCAAGCCCACTTGGAGTTGACGACTCTGCGGGGGCACACGGCGTGTGTCTCGGCGGTGGCCTTTGCTCCCGACGGCAGCCGCATTGTGACCGGCAGCTATGATCGCACGGCCAAGGTGTGGCAAGCGGCCACCGGCAGGGAGTTGCTTACCCTCTCCGGGCATACCAGTTACATCCGGACCGTTGCCTTCTCTCCAGACGGCCTGCGGATCGTCACCGGCAGCGATGATAAGACCGCCAAGGTATGGGATGCCGACAGCGGCAAAGAGCTGTTCACCCTGGATCGGCACAGCAACCTGGTTTACGCGGTGGCGTTCTCGCCGAGCGGCCGTCAGATCGCGACCGCGGGCGCGGATGGCACAGCAAAGATATGGGACACCGCCACCGGGAAGGAGCTGTTCACGTTCCACGGCCATACGGACGAGGTCGCCTGTGTGACGTTTTTCCCGGACGGGCTGCGGGTCGCCACGGCGAGTAGGGATGGAATGGTGAAGATCTGGGAGGCAGCCAGTGGCAAGGAATCTCTCACCTTCAGAACAGACCGCCCTTTGGGCTGGATGGGTCGCTTGGCCGTTTCTCCAGACGGCAAGCGCCTTGCCACTGCCGGCGGTGACAACCCGGTCGGCGTATGGGATGCCGCCACCGGCAAAAAATTGCTTGAGTGCGATGACCGCTACTCAGTCTGGTGCGTGGCTTTTTCTCCGGACGGCCGACGCATTGTCAGCGGAAGGTATGACCGGATCGCCAAAGTGTGGGATGCGGTCAGCGGCACCCAATTACTGATCCTCAAAGGCCATCGCGACGACGTGGATTCGGTTGCCTTTTCTCCAGATGGGAAACAGATCCTTACGGGCAGCAGCGACGGCACGGCCAAGGTCTGGGCGGCGTCCCCCGACCGCGAGGTCCTTACTCTTAGAGGACATACCAATTCGATAACCGCCTCTGCCTTTACACCCGACGGACGCCAGATTGTCACCGCCAGCAGCGATGGGACGGCACGGGTATGGGATGCCACCGATGGCAGGGAAGTGTTCACGGTTAGGGCGAAAGGTGAAGCGATCTGGAGCATGGCCATCTCCCCCGACGGTAAGCGCGTCGTCACCGACAATGAGGATGGCACCGCCACGGTCTGGGATGCGGCTAACGGCAAGGAACTGCTGTCCCTCTCCGGGCATAGCCGTTACATCCGCGGCTTGGCCTTCTCTCCCGATGGGAGGCGCATTGCCACGGCCAGCGCGGATCGGACGGCAAAGGTATTCGACGCGGCCACCGGCAAGCTGCAGGTCACTTTCCGGAGGCACCTTGCTTCGGTGTTATCCGTGGCCTTTTCTCCCGACGGACAGAGGATTGTGACCGGAAGTTTTGACCACACTGCCAAGGTGTGGGACTCGGCCAGCGGCAACGAACTCTTCACCCTGAGCGGGCATAAGAGCTTGATCCAGTCTGTCGCCTTTTCGCCGGACGGCCATAAGATTCTTACTGGCAGCACCGATGGGACGGCCAAGGCATGGGATGCGGACAATGGCCGGGAGTTGCTTACGCTTAGGGGGCATGGCTCTGAGATCGTGTGCGCGGCCTTTTCTCCCGACGGCACCCGGATTGTCACCGGCAGCCGCGATCAGACAGCCAAGGTATGGGACGCCGGCGCTGGGGGCGAGTTGCTCAGCCTCAACAGCCAGGGCCTGGTGGTGTGGCCGGTTGCCTTTTCACCCGATGGTGGACGGATCATCACCGGTTGTCACGACGGGACCACGAAAGTCTGGGCTGCGGCCACGGCCCTGCAAGTTGCCGCCTGGCAGCAGGAGGACAAAGCAGACACCGAACGTCTGGCGGTGTCGGTCGGTCCCGGGTGGAACGTAGGGATGTTGAGGGAGGAGCAGCACGTCTCGCGCGCCCACGATCCTGCGCGCATCCGGCAGTGGCTGGTACTGGCGCCGATACCTTTTGAAGGTCAAACGGAGGCGGCCGCGTTGAAAGCGTTGGACCAGGAGCAAGTGCCCGGCGAAGCCCATTTGCGCCCACGGGCCGGCGACCGAGTCGCAATAGGTCAGAGCGAGCTGATGTGGACGGAAGTGCGCGATTACCTGCTCGATTTCAATCAGCTCGCAGGAAAGCAGACCGAATGGAGCGTGGCCTACGCGGTTTCTTACCTCCAAAGTGATGCCGACCGGTCTGGACTGCGGATGCAGGTGAGCAGTGATGATCAGGCCAAGATCTACCTCAACGGAAAGGAGATTTACAGAAACGTGGCAGCCCGGGAATTTGTGCCCGACCAGGACGTGGTCGAGGGGGTGGAGTTAAAGACTGGGCTGAATGTGCTGGTCTTCAAGGTGGTGAACGAAACTGAAGCTTGGCAGGGGTCGATTCGGATCACCGACACCACAGGCCAGCCCGTGAAAGGAATACACCTGACAATCACCCCGCCCTAACGGAGTCGTAAAATGAAGCTTGGTTTCAAACTATTTCCGCCCGCGGCCAACCGCTGGGCATTTCGTAAATTCAGGTGCCTGGTGGGAGCCCGAGGTGAGCGGCGGATGTCCGGATTCGGGCAGGCGCTCTTGAGCTGGCCTCCTCGCCTCGGGCCAAGTCGCCCAAGGCATTCACTTGCACAGAAGGGGCCAATCGCCCCCACGCATGGAGTGTTTCCCGGCACCGGCAGATTTCGCCACCGACGAACGGCGGCGGAAGCAACAACAACCAACAAGAAAACAAAACTCAGGCGCATGTCGCCTGAAAAGAGAAAGCAAGACAGAACATGACAACAGTACCGTTTAATGACTCAAGAAGATGCGGAATGCTGGCCGTTATCCTCTCGACTGTGGCGCTATTCGGTTCGCGCTGCGCCGAGGCCGGCACCGACTATATTGGAAACAGTCTGACCGTCACCAACGGCGGTCCGGGGGGGCCCCCGCCCCTGGTCATCCTCGGGGAATATGGCCCAGCCGGTCCGTTGCCGACAGGCTCGCCGGCCACGACTCTGCCCGGCGGGGTGGTCCAGGACGTGAAGTTTTATGGCCAGAATTACAACTTCACCTTGTATGCGCTGTCGCGCGTTACGAACGGCCCCAACGCCCACGAGCAGGCCTTTCGGGTCGTGGCTTCAGCATCCTTTTCCGGGTCCGCGCTCAGCCCAGGCATTCAAACCCTGCCGGTTTCGAGTTTCCTGGTCAACGCCGGAGATCTGCTGGCGTTCGCCGGCATCGGCCCCTATTACTCGCAGGCCACCAATGACGCGGTCAATAGCGACGCCACTTACGAGGATGCGGCCTATCCGGGTTTCTTGACGGCGACCCCGCCAGGCGACCCTGGCTCGGAATTCACCGTGGGGCTGAACCCCGACCCGAACGCGAATTACCAATACATCAGCGATTCGTTTGGGAACCAGGGCCGGACCTATGCGCTGGGGGTGGACGTTGTATCGGCGGCGTTAACCATACCACCGCTGGCGGGCGGCGCGGCGTCGGTGTCGGTGCAGGGGCCGGTAGGCCAGAGCTACCTCATTGAGGCCAACGCGGGCCTAAACGCCGCGAACTGGGTGACCCTGACCAACCTGGTGGCGACAAACGGCGCGGGGGTGTTCATAGACACAACGGCGACCAATCTCATGAGCCGGTTTTATCGGGCGGTGCTGCTCGGAACCAACGCGCCCAACAGCATTATCACGACGGTGGCGGGCGACGGACTGGCCGGAAGTTATTCCGGCGACGGCGGCTATGCTACCAATGCTGGGCTGAGGCTTATCTATTGGAGCGGAACTGCGGCGGACGCCTCCGGCAACCTGTTTATTGCGGATGCCTACAACAACGTCATCCGCAAAGTGAGCACCAATGGCATTATCACCACCGTGGCGGGCAACGGGGTCGGCGCCGGCGGCAGCGGCGCTTATTCCGGCGACGGCGGCCCGGCCACCAATGCCAGCTTGTGGTGGCCCTTTGGCGTGACCGCGGACGCTTCCGGCAACCTGTTCATTGCGGACTCTGGCAACTGCCGCATCCGCAAAGTCAGCCCCAACGGTGTCATCACAACGCTGGCAGGCAACGGCACGTATGGCTATTCCGGCGACGGCGGCCCTGCGGGCAGTGCCAGCTTGAACATTCCTCAGCGCGTGGCGTTGGACGCCTCCGGCAATCTGTTCATTGCGGATATGTGGAACAACCGCATCCGCAAAGTGAGCACCAATGGCATCATCACAACGGTGGCGGGCAACGGCACCTACGGCTATACCGGCAACGGCGGCTTTGCGACCAATGCCGAGTTGTTCTTTCCTTCCGCCGTGGCCCTGGACGGCTCCGGCAACCTGTTTATTGCGGATGCCTACAACAACGTCATCCGCAAAGTGACCACCAATGGCATTATCACCGCGGTGGTGGCCGGTCTGAATACTCCTGGGGACGTGGCGGTGGACGCCTCGGGCAACCTGTTCATCGCGGACACCTACGATCAGCGCATCCTCAAGTGGAGCACCAACGGCCTCGAAACCACGGTGGCGGGCATTGATAGCCAGACGGGTTATTCCGGCGACGGCGGCCCCGCCACCAACGCCAAGCTATGGAACCCTTCTGGCGTGGCGGTGGACGGCTCCGGCAACTTGTTTATTGTGGACGCGTTCAATTACCGCATACGCGAGGTGACCACCAACGGCGTCATCACGACGGTGGCGGGCAATGGGGTTGGCGCTGGGGGCGCCGGGTCGTATTCCGGCGATGGAGGTGCCGCCACTAATGCCGGCATGAACGAGGTCGTAGGCGTGGCGTTGGACGCTAGCGGCAACCTCTTCGTCTGTGACTTCAACAACAACCGCATACGCGAGGTGAGCACCAACGGCGTGATCACGACGGTGGCGGGCAATGGTATCAAAGGCTATTCCGGTGACGGCGGCGCCGCCACCAATGCCAGCTTGAACAATCCGAACGACGTGGCGATTGACGGCTCCGGCAACTTGTTCATTGCGGACTGGGGCAACCAGCGCATCCGCAAAGTGAACACCAACGGCACCATCACGTTGTTCGCGGGCAATGGCGCAAACGGCTATACCGGCAATGGCGGCCCAGCCACCAACGCCAGCCTCAGCTATCCTGTTGGCGTGGCCGCGGACGCCTCGGGCAACCTGTTCATTGCGGACGCGGGCAACGCTGTTATCCGCAAAGTGAACACCAACGGCATCATCACAACGTTCGCAGGCAATGGCACGGCGGGTTATTCCGGCGACGGCGGTCCCGCCACCAGTGCCGAGTTGAATGTTGGTGCCGGCGTGGCGGTGGATGCCTCCGGCAACCTGTTCATCGCCGACGTGTACAACAACCGGGTCCGCAAAGTGAGCACCAATGGCATCATCACAACGGTGGCGGGCAACGGCAAGCCCGGATATGCGGGCGACGGCGGTCCAGCCACGGCTGCCAGGCTCTGGTACCCTTACGGCGTCGGCGTGGATGCCTTGGGCGACCTGTTCATCGCGGAGGAGTTCAACGAGCGCGTCCGCAAGGTGGGCACCAATGGCATCATCACGACCGTGGCGGGTGATGGCAAGCTGGGTTATTCCGGCGACGGCGGCGCAGCCACGAGTGCCAGGATGTGGTCCCCCGCCAGGGTGGCAGCCGACAGCGCAGGCAACCTCTTCATTGGGGATCCGTTCAACAACCGGGTCCGCAAAGTAACCAACGCCCAGGGGCCGTCCAACTAGCCTGGGCTCGTGGTGCGCGATCTGTATGGCGCCCTCTTCCCGCCGCCAACGGGGAGAGGGCCCGTTCACGATGACGCAAGAATATGTCTCCAACTCATTCCCACGCGCTCCGCCCTAGTGCCCTCGCCGCTGATTACGGTGGGGTTGGGCCTTCAGGGCACCAACTTGCTGCTGAGCTGGAACGGCCGGCGTGGGTACAGCCATGCTGATCATTCTCCGCCGATGCCGGTAATCAGGACCGTGAACAATCGAGCGTACTCTCGGCGGCCGCGCCTTTTTGCCGAGGCATATTCACACCCAACCCCGCCGCCAGCCTCCCTTGCGAGGAAACGCGAAAATCTCTCAACAGCTCTGTCCGCCAGGTTGCTTGCGTGCTTGACGGCCGTGCGGACTTTGTCCAGACTCGCGTCGTGGCCCAGGAGCAACAGGTTTGGGATGTGCGCGCCAGCTTTGCGCGGGCCTTCCGAGACTGGCGGCGCGGGAACGGGCTTCCGCTCAAGACCGTAGCCCGGGATTTGGGCCTTTCGATTTCCACCGTCAGCTCGTGGGAATTGGGGCGCTCCTTTCCCACCGGTTCCCACTTCGAGCGGCTTGTGGCATACACGGGTTTGCCGCCCTGCAAGCCGTTCTGCGTCATGGCGGACAAGTGTGTTCCCGCTGACTGCTTGCTGGCGATGAGGCGGATAAGTTCCCAGCGAGATTGACAAGGAAGGAAGCCTCGCCCCGGCGTCCGAATGCTCTATACACAACGTCAGAAGTAGCGCCGCGTCAGGGCACGCGGCCTACAAGCGGCTGTAGGCCGCGTGCCCTCACGCGGCGCAAAGACTTATGACGCTCAGTATAAACCCCGGATGGTGGCATTCCATTTTAAATGGAAAAATAGTCGTCGCACTTCAGGGGTATTGATGCCATAATGTAGCCAACCTCATAAACCCATCCCTCATCCAGGGTGTTTATGGGGTTAAGGGTGCCGGGTTTGGCATTGGGAGCAAAGACTCTTTCCCGGCGGCGGGGCGGGTACGAGAGGAGTTGATGTTGGTCGCGGGCGGGAATGGAAGGATCGGGATCATGAGTTGGAGTGTGGACAGGGCCGGGGACCCTATATGATGGGCGAAGTGGCCGAAGGTAAAAGCTCAGGCCGGGAAACCCACCAGATGGGGGCTGTGCCAGAGCCAGTGACAGTAATCCTGGAGGCGGTCAGCGCCGGAGAGGAGCAGGCGGCGGAACGGTTGCTGCCTCTGGTGTATGACGAACTGCGCCGCTTGGCAGCCGCGAGGATGGCGCAACAGCCACCAGGGCAAACTCTGCAACCGACCGCGCTGGTGCATGAGGCGTGGTTGAAGGTCAGCGCCCGGGGTTCCACACACTGGGAGGGCCGACAACACTTCTTTCGTGCCGCCGCCGAAGCCATGCGCCAGATCCTCATTGACCGGGCCCGGGCAAAACAGCGACTTAAACGCGGCGCCAACTATGTGCGGCTTAACCTGGACGAATTGGACGTGGGGCTGGACGCCGAACCCGAAACACTGCTGCTGTTGGACGAAGCCATGGAGTTGCTTGGTCGGGAACACCCCGAAAAAGCTGAACTGGTCAAGCTCCGATTTTACGCCGGCTTGAGCATTGAGGAGAGCGCGCAAGCCCTGGGGGTTTCCCCGAAGACGGTCCAGCGACAATGGGTCCACGCCCGCGCCTGGTTGTTTCGGGAGATCCAGCGCCTGATGTCCCGCTGAAATGCCCCTTGGTAAGCGGCTCAATAAGGCCGCGCACACTTTTTTTGACCTTTTTTGACCCCAGATGCCGTTATTCCCAGTGAAGGCGTCCAGCAACCTGAGCCCATGAACGCAGAACAGTTCAATGAAGAAGCCATCCTCGAAGAAGCCCTGAGCTTCGATTCGGTCGAGGAGCGCCGCGCCTACCTTGAAGGGGTGTGCAAGGGCAATCCGCAACTGCGCGCCCAAGTCGAATCCCTGATCGAGGCGCACTTGAGTGCTGGCGGTTTTCTGAGCGGCAAGCCAGCCCGGCTCGGACCGGAGGCGCAGCCCGGCAGCGTCATTGGCCGCTACAAGCTGCTGGAAAAGATCGGTGAAGGCGGCATGGGCGTGGTGTATATGGCCCAGCAGGAGGAACCGGTCCGCCGCCGCGTGGCCCTCAAGATCATCAAGCTGGGCATGGACACCAAACAAGTCGTCGCCCGCTTCGAGGCCGAGCGCCAGACCCTGGCCTTGATGGACCACCCCAACATCGCCAAGGTCCTTGATGGCGGGGCAACCGACACCGGACGGCCTTACTTCGTGATGGAATTGGTTCAGGGCGTGCCCATCACCGAGTTTTGCGACCGGAACCGCTTGCCGGCCCGGGAGCGGATCAAGCTGTTCATCACCGTCTGCCAAGCCATCCAAAGCGCGCACCAGAAGGGGATCATTCACCGGGATCTTAAGCCCACCAACATCCTGGTGACGCTCGACGGGGGGGTGCCCATGCCCATGGTGATTGACTTCGGCGTGGCCAAAGCCACCCAGCAGAAGCTGACCGAGAAGACGGTCTTCACCAACTATGCGACGATGATTGGCACGCCGGCCTACATGAGCCCGGAGCAGGCCGAAATGAGTCGTCTGGATGTGGATACGCGCAGCGACATCTACGGCCTGGGAGTGCTGCTCTACGAATTGTTGACTGGGACGACGCCCTTCCCGGAGAAGCGGTTGCGGAGCGCGAGCTACCGCGAGATGCAGCGGATCATCCTCGAGGAGGAGCCGGAACGGCCTTCCACGCGCCTGAGCACGCTCCAGGGCGAGCAGCGGAGCATCGTGGCCCGGAACCGTGGGGCCAGCGAGCTGGCTCTGGGCCGGGTATTCGCCGACGACCTGGATTGGATTGTGATGAAATGCCTGGAGAAGGACCGGGCGCGGCGTTACGAGACGGCCAATGGTTTGGCCGCCGACCTCAAGCGGCATCTCAACAACGAACCGGTGGTGGCCCGGCCCCCGAGCACGGCTTACAGACTCCAGAAGGCGTGGCGACGTAACAAAGTGGAGTTTACGGCGGCGGCGGTGGTGGTCGCGGCATTGGTGGTGGGAACGGGCGTCAGCACTTGGCAAGCCATTGTGGCCAGCAGGGCCAGGAATGCCGAAAAGCAGGAGCGCCAGCGAGCGGAAAGGCGCGAAGCCGAAGCCCGTCAAAACCTCTACGCGGCCCACATGAACCTGGCACTGCAAGCCGTCGAGGAAAAGAACATCGGCTATGCGTTAAGTTTGCTCGACCTTCAGCGCCCCCAGCCGGGGCAGGCGGACCTGCGCGGCTGGGAGTGGCGCTATCTTTGGAAGGTCTGCCGCAGCGACGAATTACTGAGGCTTGGTTCCCATTCCAATTCGGTGGGTTATGCCGTATTCTCACCCAAGGGAGATGTCTTGGCCACTTGCAGTGCCGACCAAACCGTCAAGCTGTGGGATATGACCATCCAGCGCGAAACCGCCGTGCTGCCACATGAAGCCTTGGTATTAGCAGCGGCGTTTTCTGCCGACGGGAACAGATTGGCGACGGCTGGGGCGGACGGGAACCTGCGTCTATGGGACGTTGCGACGCGCCGCGAGCTCAGGCGGGTTGCAGTTGGCAACACAGCCGTCGCCGCATGGCACCAACGCGCCGCGTTTTCTGCTGGTGGCGAGATGCTCGCCTTTGGCGAAGAAGGGACCGGAACTGTGTATGTTTGGGACGTCGTTCAGGGAACCAGAGTGAGTGTCCTCGAGACCGGGCGGCTGCCATCGTGCCTGGCCTTTTCCCCGAACGGCAAAATACTCGCCGCTGGATTGGATGAAGATGTTCGTTTGCGGGACCTTAGTCGGGGAGAACAGATTCTCCTCTTGACGAACCATGCCGCTTGGGTCGGTTCGCTGGCCTTCTCTTTCGACGGCAAGACCTTGGCCGTGGGTTGCGGGGATGGGACGATTGAGCTTTGGGACCTTGCCACGGCGCGGGAAATTCGGACGCTCACCGGCCATTCAGCCTGGATCCCCGCCCTGGTGTTCTCCTCCGACGGCAAGATGTTGGCCTCCGCGAGCGCCGATCACAGTGCCATCCTTTGGGATGTCGCCACCGGCCAGGGCACCACGCTGCACGGGCATCTAAACGAAGTCCATGCCATTGCGCTAGCTCCCGATGGCCGCACGGTGGCGACCGGCACAAAGAAAGACGGGATTGTCACGCTCTGGAGCACGACCCCCAAGCCTCAAGAACAGACCTCGCAGACCTTGCGCCAGACGCTCCGAGGGGGGGGCCTGGCGGCGCCGGTCCGCTTTCTCCAGATGGCACGGCATTCCTGGCGGTGTACGCCGACAGGACGGTGGAACTGTGGGAAACAGCTAGCCTCAGGGCAACAACACATTTCCCGCTGGACGTAGCAGATCAGACCCCTCTGGCTCTGTCCCCGCAGGGCAAGTGGATCGCCCTTGGGGAGCCGGATGGAGCGATCCGCCTGGTCGAAGCCTCGACGGGGCGCGAGATAGCCAACTTTGGACCACGAGACGCAGGGGTTAAGGCGCTCGCCTTTTCCCTGGATGGGAAGAAGCTCGCTGTGGCAACTGCCGAGCACAAATTCCGAGTTTGGGCAGTCGCCACGAAACAAGTGCTGAGTGAAATGGCGCACCGGGCGAACCTGATGGATCGTCCTTCTTCATTCACCTTTTCTGCCGACGGTGCGGCGTTATGTGCGAGCTACGAAGACAATACCGCTGAGATCTTTGACACCGCCACGGGCAGGCGGTTGGGACTTCTGGAGGGGGCCAAAGGACTGATCTGCGGCGCAGTTTTACTGCCCGACGGGCGGACCGCGGCGACTGCCGATATCTGCCAGGACGTGAAGCTGTGGGACCTCAAAACCCAGAAAGAACTGGTGACCCTGCGGGGGGAGAGACTGTGGTATACTGCCCTCGCCTTGTCGCTCGACGGGCGGCGATTGGCTGCCGGCGGCTGGCCAGTCCGATTGTGGGACCCGGCTACGCACCAGCAGGTTGCCCTTTTGAAACTACCCCCCCCGAATATCCGGCGGCGCTGGCTTTTTCTGCCGACGGCAACATGCTCGTGATGGCGGGTCAACAGAGCCTTCACACCTGGCGCGCCGCCTCGTGGGCGGAGATTGAGGCGGCGGAGAAAAAGACGGAAGGGAAAACGCAGTAATGCTGAGCAATCTGACTTGAAGCCCTATGACAATTTGTCATCACCATCCCTCCGCCAACCGGGAATTTGTTCTTTCGCTTGAGCCAGCAATGACTCAGCTCAATACCAGATCACAGTCCAAACCAAGTCGAAAAACATAATCACAAACGACTCATCCCGAAAGTAGTTTATATGAAGAACCACCCGTTGACCATTCAAGACGCCCGCCGTGGGTTCGCCCGAGTAGCCCCAACTGTGGCCTGTGGCGCGCTGCTGCTCACGCTGGCCACTGCCACCTCCGCCGCTGAACGCCAGACCTTGCGCGGGCATGTCCCTGAAGCGGTGGCCAGGCTGGGGTTGCAGCCACTTGGCCGTCTGCCCGCCACCAACCGCCTGAACCTGGCCATTGGTCTGCCGCTGCGCAATACCAATGCCCTGACCAGGCTCCTCCACGACCTGTATGATCCGGCCAGTCCGCAGTTCCGCCGCTATCTGACCCCTGAACAGTTCACCGAGCAATTTGGCCCCACCAGGCAGGAGTATGGGGCGGTGAGGCAATTTGCCTGGAAATACGGCCTGGAGATCACCGTCACCCATTCAAATCGCGTTCTGCTGGATGTGGCTGCACAGGTTGCCGACATAGAGAAAGCCTTCCAAATCACCATGCGCACGTATCAGCACCCGACCGAAGCCCGGCAGTTTTATGCACCCGACGTTGAACCCTCCATCGAGGCGGGTTTGGCAGTGCTCGATATCAGTGGGTTGAACAATTATTCCATTCCGCGTCCGGCAGCGCATAGGGCATCGGTCCGAAGCACAGGTCGCCCTGCCGCAGGCTCCGGGTCAGGTGGCAGTTATATGGGCAAGGACCTCCGGAATGCGTATGTACCTGGAGTCACTCTGACTGGCGCAGGGCAGATGGTTGGGCTGTTGGAATTTGATGCCTTCTATATGAATGACATCAGAACATACGAGAGTATGGCGGGCCTGCCGAACGTGCCCATCCAGGTCGTTCTATTGGACGGGTTTAACGGGATTCCTGTGACCACCGATGTGGGCAACATAGTTGAAGCCTCCCTGGACGTGGAAATGGCAATCTCCATGGCTCCAGGGTTAAGCAACGTTGTCGTATTCGAGGCCGGACCGAATGCGATCTGGAACGATATTCTGAATGCCATGGCGCAGAATCCTCAAATTAAACAATTCAGTAGCTCTTTGGGCCCCTACCAAAGCGTGACCAGCGATAACATCTTTCAGCAGATGGCGGCGCAAGGGCAGTCCTTTTTCGAATCTTCAGGCGACGGAGACTCATGGGCCAACAACGTGGTGTTACCAATCGCCGCTGCGGGTATTTTGGATTATCCGGGGGATGACCCGTACCTCACGAGCGTCGGTGGAACCAGTCTCACGATGAATGGCTCGGGGGCCTCTTATGCTTCGGAGAGGGTTTGGAACGACGGGAATAGTCCTCCCGGATGGGAGGGGTCTGTGTACGTCGGAAGCGGAGGCGGGATCAGCGCCAGTTACCCAATTCCTAGTTGGCAAAAAGGCCTCGACATGTCTGCCAACCGGGGGTCCACCACCAAGAGGAATTTCCCGGATGTCGCGATGGCGGCGGACTTGAGCTTCGTGATCGTCGCCGACGGTTCGGTGCAGACCGGATGGGGGGGTACCAGTTTTAGCGCGCCGTTATGGGCGGCGTTCACGGCGCTCGTCAATCAAGAGGCGGCTGCCCATGGCCAGCCAGCGGTGGGTTTCCTTAACCCCGCCCTCTACGCCATCGGCCAGAGCACGGACTACGCGAAGTGTTTTCACGACATCACGGTGGGCAACAACGCCACACCCACCAGCGGCGGGTTGTTCCCCGCCGTCCCCGGCTACGATCTCTGCACCGGCTGGGGCTCGCCCAATGGCAGCAACCTGATCTACGCGCTCGCCCTGCCGGAGCGCTTGGTCATCGCGCCCAGTTCGGATCAGCAGTTCACCGGCCCCGTTGGTGGGCCGCTCAATCCGGCTGCCCTTAGCTACTCACTTACCAACTCGCCTCTGAACCAAAACCCCTCGCTCGGCTGGAGCGTGGGCCTGGATGCCGCGTGGCTCACCGTCTCGCCCACGAGCGGAACGAACTTCGCGGGCGGCCCGGCTGCGGTCGTCACGGTCACGCCGAACGCTCTGGCCAGCAATCTGGCCGCAGGGAGTTACACGGCCACTTTGTATTTCACCAACCTCAACGATCAGTCGGTTCAGAGCCGCCAGGTTGCCCTGGCGATCATCGCGCTGCCGCTCTTCACCTCCCAACCTGCGAATCAAGCCGTCCTGGAGGGGATGACGGCGACGTTCAGCGTGGAAACCGCCAGCAACGCATTGCTGTCCTACCAATGGCAGTTCAACAACGGGAGCGGCCTCACCAACTTGACGGACAGCGGCGGCATTTCCGGTTCCGCGACCAGCAGCCTCACCATTGACAACGTTACCCCCGCGGATGTGGGCGCCTACTCGGTGATGGTCAGTAACGCCGTTGGGCCTGTGACCAGTGCGAGCGCTTCGCTGACCCTCATCACCGGCCACGCTCCCTTGATCCTCTCCGCGCCGTCGAGCCAAACCCTTCTGCCTGGGGCCACCGCGACATTCACGGTATCCGCCGCTGGTGATGAGCCGCTTTCCTACTTCTGGCAGATGGACGGAACCAGCCTGACCGACGCGGGCAACGTCTCCGGCTCCGCCACCAGCACGTTGACCATCCAAAGTGCAACGATTTCCAACTCCGGGAACTATTCAGTTCTCATCACGAACAGCTATGGGTCCGTCACCAGCGCGGTGGCGGTGCTGAACTTAACGGGCGTTACGACTGCAGGAGTCGCCCTGGAAACGCTCTATTCCTTCGCCTTGAACTCCATTGGGTACTTCGGCGTGTCAGGGCTGATTCAGGCCAGCAATGGCAAGTTCTATGGGACTGCCTCGCTAGGGGGTTCCTCACTCAGCGGCACAGTTTTCCAAATGGACACCAACGGCGTGGTGACGCTCGTTTATGCGTTCCCGAACACCGACGGCATTGCCCCCGCTGGAGCCAGTCCCTACGCTGCGCTCGTTCAGGGCACGAACGGTCTCCTTTACGGCACGGCGGCTTTTGGCGGCCCCAGTGGCGTCGGCACGGTTTTCCGGATGACTACGAATGGCACCGGCGTTGATGCCTGGCCGTTGGGTTCCGTCAGCGGTGGCTATGTGCCCTTTGCCGGGCTGGTCCAGGGCCTGGACGGCAATTTTTACGGAACAGCGGACACCGACGGGGCTAATGGCTTCGGCACGGTTTTCAAATTGACACCAGGCGGAGTCTTAACGGGCATCCACACTTTCAACAACGCGGACGGCGCCTATCCCAACGTCACTCTCATGCAAGGCCGCGACGGCAATTTCTACGGGGCGACTTACGGCGGCGGCACCAATGGCGGCTTTGGCACTCTCTTCAAAATAACGCCCGCCGGCATCTTCACCTCTCTGTTCTCGTTCGCCAATACGAACGGGACCACACTTGTTTCAGCCCTGGTGCAGGATTTCGCTGGCAACTTTTACGGCACGACGTATGCCGGCGGCGCCTACGGCGCGGGGACAGTGTTCAAGCTGTCTGCCGATGGTATATTCACGTCCCTTTATTCCTTCACTGGCGGGGACGACGGCAACAATTGCTCCGGCGGGTTGCTCCTGGCGAGCGACGGTAACTTGTACGGTGCAACCCAATTTGGTGGCGTCTATGGCTTCGGCACGGTCTTCCGAATCTCTTTAGATGGCACGCTGGCGACGCTGGTCCAGTTTGACGGATACCAGGGCGCCAATCCCGCAGGCACCTTGATTCAGGGCACCGACGGAAAATTGTACGGGATGACCGTAAACGGCGGGGCCAACGGATGGGGCGCGATTTTTTGGGTCAGCATTGACTCACCGCTCCAAATCACCCAACAACCGCAGCCGCAACAAGCCTTTGCGGGTGACACCGTTGCTTTCAGTGTCGCGACGTTCGGCAGCCTGCCCGTTTCATATCAGTGGCTGAAAAATAGAACGAACCTGTCTGACGGAGGCAACCTCTCCGGCTCCAGCACGCGCACGCTGACCCTCACCAACATCGCTGTCGGCGATGCGGCCATGTATTCGGTCGTGGTCAGCAACGTCTATGGCGCAGTGACCAGCGCCGGCGCCCGGCTGGAAGTGATTTTCTCACCCCCGTACATTGTGGCGGGCCCCGAGGACCAGACCGTGCTGGCGGGCAGCAGTGTCACCTTTAGTGTCGAGGCTGGCGGTGACGGACCCCTCTCTTTCCAGTGGCAAGAGAATGGGACCAACCTGGTGGACGGTGGCAGCCTCTCCGGCTCGAGGACGGCCACGTTGATCCTTACTGCTGTCACCGCCACCAGCGCCGGGACCTACTCGGTCATCGTCAGCAACGCCCTGGACGTGCTGTCCAGCCCCAGCGCAGCCCTGACCGTGCTTCTCGCCAATCCTCCGGGGACCAGCTTGAGATTCCGGTACGTCTTTAGCGGCGGCATCGGTCCAATTAACCCGCACGCCGGCGTGATCGAGGGAAGCGATGGCCATTTCTATGGCACGACTGTTAACGGCGGTGCCGGGCTCGATGGCACCGCGTTCACGCTCTGGGCCAACGGCGCCTTTCTCATCCTGCACTCGTTCACCAACGGGGTGGACGGGGCCACTCCTTTGGCTGGCCTGATTCAGGGCAGCGATGGAAGTTTCTATGGGGCAAGCTTGCAGGGAGTCGGCGCGTCGCTCGGCACACTGTTCCGGATAACCCCAAGCGGTGTCTTCACTCCCCTCCACAGCTTTGGCGGGGGCGCTGATGGCGGCAATCCCCTGGCTTCGCTGGTGCAGGGTAGCAACGGCAACCTCTATGGCACCGCGTCCACGGGCGGCAGCAACGGCGTGGGCACCGTATTTAGCCTTAGCACTAACGGCCTCTTTACGCCGCTCTGGTCGTTCAACGCCACCAATGGCAGTTCTCCGGCCGGCCCGCTGGTGCAAGGGAGTGACGGCAAGTTGTACGGCACGACCGCAACCGGCGGCGCCCAGGATCTCGGTACGGTTTTCAGTCTGAGCACCAATGGGAGCTTTAACTCGCTGGTCTCTTTTGATTACACTGCGGGCGCCTATCCCAGCAACGGTTTGGTCCAGGCCACCGACGGCGCCTTTTACGGCACGGCGGCCAGCGGCGGGACCAACGGCGGCTGGGGCACGGTGTTCCGCCTGACGGCGGATGGCACGCTGACCCCGCTGCATTCGTTCAGTTATGAGGACGGCGCTTATCCGGTGGGGGGGCTGATGGAGGCCAGCGATGGGAACCTGTATGGCACGACCTCCCAGGGGGGCATTGGCGGCCAGGGAACGGTCTTCCAAATCACGACCAACGGGCGGCTCACCACGATGATCTGGTTTAACGGCCCGAATGGCGCCAACCCCCAAGGCGCTTTGATTCAGGCGCGCGACGGTTCCCTCAATGGCACGGCCGAGTTCGGAGGCAGCAGCGGCGACGGGTTGGTCTTCCGCCTCACCTTGCCGCTGTTCCTAAGCAACCCGTTCACCCAGGCAAGCGCGACCGCGACGGCGCCCTATTCCGCTTCGCTCTTCACTAACGCCGTCACGCCCGCCGGTGATGTGTTGAGCTTTGCCAAAGTCAGCGGGCCGGCCTGGCTCAGTGTGGCCGCCGACGGAACGCTTTCCGGCACCCCCGCTGTGGGGGACATTGGCGCGAACGTATTTACGGTCAGCCTCGCTGACACGAACGGCTGGTCCAGCACCGCCACCATGACCATCACCGTGGTCCCGGCGCCGCTCCTCGCATCACTCAGCGTCAGTCAGGGCACGAACCTGGTCCTGAACTGGAGCGGCGGCCAACCGCCCTATTCAGTTCAAATGGCCACCAACCTTGTCAGCCCAGCCTGGCAGAACCTCGGCGGCTTGATGACCAACACCACCTTGCTCGTGACGCCGACCAACGCCGCCGCCTTTTACCGGATCCAAGGGCAGTGAACAAATGAATACTAAAGTGACAGGAATGAAAACCACACTGACATTGATGAAAACCCGGCTCACGACACTCCATAACGGAAGTAGAACCTGCGCCATGACCGAGCCGGTGGCTGGCAGGAAGCCGGTTTTGGCCCTGCTGATGCGACTGCTCTGGGCCGCCGTGCTCATCCATGGGGGAGGTATCAGTTGCAGTGGAATGCTGACTTGAGTTGGAGCAATTGGAGCAACCTGCACCGCCCCGTCACCGCCGCCGGGGCGACGCTCAGCCTCGGGGTGCTGTCCCCACTGCCCTGTAAGGGCCAATCGGGTGCAGACTCCGATCGCCCCGTGTAACACAAAGCGAATTCGCCCGTGAGCCACCACGCACCCACGAGTTGCAGTCTAGCCGATTCTGATATATAATAACCACAGTTCCCCAGCCTAATATTTGGGACGCAGCGTTCCACGGGCTAAGGCCGGGAGGCTGATACATGGGCGATTCAACGGAACCAGTGACGCAAATCCTCGACGCAGTTGGCGCTGGGGATGCCAAAGCGGCGGAGCAGATCCTGCCGCTGGTTTATGACGAACTGCGCCGCCTGGCCGCGGCCAAGATGGCGCAACAACCGCCGGGCCAAACGCTCCAGGCCACCGCGCTGGTTCACGAAGCCTGGCTGAGGCTGAGTGCCGGACGAATGCCCCGATGGGAGGACCGCAGACATTTCTTCGCCGCCGCTGCTCAAGCCATGCGCCACGTCCTCATCGAACGCGCCCGGAGGAAACTTCGCGCGCGCCATGGCGGAGAATGCGAACGCGTTGATCTCGATGCCATCGAAATCCCCGCACCGACCGACGACGAGCGGCTTTTGCAGATAAACTCGGCTCTCGATGAACTGGCCGTGCTCGCGCCGGAGAAGGCGGAAGTGGTCAAATTGCGGTTTTTTGTCGGACTGGACGAAACGGAGACGGCAGAACTACTTCACCTTTCTCCCCGGACGGTTGAGCGGTATTGGCGCTACGCCAAGGCCTGGCTGTTCGAGCATATAAAATCACCTAGGGCATAAGAATCGTTGTTGGACGTGTCGGGTTTGAGCGCGAATGGGCGTACTCTTAAGTAGAACGACGATGGCTGCTGACCGATCATGAACGAATTGGACCCTAGAGAAGAGGTCATCTTCAACGCCGCCCGGCAATTGGCCGACGCGGAGAAGTTGCGGCAGTATCTGGATCTTGCTTGCGAGGGCGAACCGGAAATGCGCCAGAGGATCGAACGGATGCTTGGGACCTCTCCGGAGGCCGACTCGTTCTTTGGCCGGAACGCCGCATTCGCGAAGAACGTGTTTGCGCCCGCCGCTCACCTTGCCTCGGTCCAAGCAAGCCCTGGCGTTGACGAGCAGGCTGGCACCGTCATCGGCCGCTACAGACTCTTGGAGAAGATCGGCGAGGGCGGCATGGGCGTGGTGTATATGGCCCAGCAGGAGGAACCGGTCCGCCGCCGCGTGGCCCTCAAGATCATCAAGCTGGGCATGGACACCAAACAGGTCGTGGCCCGCTTCGAGGCGGAGCGGCAGGCCCTGGCCCTCATGGACCATCCCAACATCGCCAAGGTGCTGGATGCCGGACTGACCGACACGGGCCGGCCCTACTTCGTCATGGAACTGGTCCAGGGCGTGCCCATCACCGAGTTCTGCGACAAGAACCACCTCTCGATAGCAGAGCGCATCAAACTGTTCATCCCCGTCTGCCAGGCGATTCAAAGCGCCCACCAGAAAGGCATCATCCACCGCGACCTCAAGCCCACCAACATCCTGGTCACCCTCAATGCCGGGGTGCCGCACCCGATGGTGATTGATTTCGGGGTAGCCAAGGCCACCAACCAGAAACTGACCGAGAAGACCCTTTTTACCAATTACGCAACAATGATTGGGACGCCGGCCTACATGAGCCCGGAGCAGGCGGAGATGAGCCAGTTGGACGTGGATACGCGCACGGACATCTACGGGCTGGGGGTGCTGCTCTATGAATTGCTGACCGGGACGACCCCTTTCCCGGAGAAGCGGTTGCGGAGCGTGGGCTATCAGGAGATGCAGCGGATCATTATGGAGGAGCAACCCGAACGCCCTTCCACGCGCTTGCGCCGAACACAGACTCTCGGGAAGTCGCTGTCTGCCCGCTCCCCGCTCCCCGCTCCCCGCTCCACGGATCTGGACTGGATCGTGATGAAGTGCCTGGAAAAGGACCGGGCGCGGCGGTACGAGACAGCCAACGGGCTGGCGACGGACCTGCAGCGGCATTTGAACAACGAGCCGGTGGTGGCCCGGCCGCCGAGCAAGGCATACCAGGTACAGAAGTTTGTCCGCCGCAACCGGGTGATGGTCACGGCTGCGGCAATTATTGGAGTGGTGCTGGTTTTGGGCACGTTGGTGAGCGCCTGGCAAGCGGTCCGTGCCAGACAAGCGGAACGCGAGCAAAGTCGTTTGCGCGAGGCTGCCCAGAAGGCCCAGGCGAACGAAGCCGAAGAGCGTCAGCGCGCCGAAGCTCAAGCCTACGTGGCCAACATGAACCTGGCGCAGCAGGCATGGGAACAAAACGATCTGCGGCGTTTTCAGGTATTGCTCGACCGCACCGCCTCCTACCCGGATCGCGGTTTCGAGTGGTACTACTGGCAGCGGCAGATGCACTCGGAACTGCTGACTCTCCGCGGGCACAGCGGTGCGGTCTCGTCGGTGGCCTTTTCCCCGGACGGGCGGCGCATCGTGACGGGCAGTTATGATCACACCGCCAAGGTGTGGGAGGCGGACACCGGCCAGGCACTGCTCACGCTCGGAGGGCACGGCGGCAGGATCACTTCCGTGTCCTGTTCTCCGGACGGTCGGCGGATGGCGACGGGAAACTCGGATCACACGGCCACCGTGTGGGATACGGCCACGGGCAAGGAGTTGGTAACGCTCAAAGGACACAACGGCGCAGTGCTATCGGTAGCCTTTTCTCCCGACGGCCAACAGGTCGCGACCGGCTCCGAGGACGCTACAGCGAAGGTGTGGGACGCAGCTACAGGTAAAGCCCTGCTGACGCTGACAGGGCACACTGAAAGAGTAGCCACTGTAGTCTTTTCCCCGGACGGACGGCGCGTCGCGACTGCCAGCTACGATAAGACGGCCCGAGTGTGGGATGCGGCCAGCGGCGAGAAGATGCTCACCCTCGTGGGTCACAGTAACGCGGTCGCTTCGGTCGCGTTCTGTCCGGATGGCCAGCGGATTGTCACCGGCGGATTTGATGGCACGGTCAGGGTTTGGGAAATGGCCAGCGGCAGGCAATCGTCCACATTTAATGACCTGTGGGGGGTGTGGTCGGCGGCGTTCTCTCCGGACGGCCGGCGCATTCTCGCCGGTGGCGGGGACTGCACGGCCAGGGTCTGGGAGGCGGCGGGCGGCAAGACGTTGCTGACCCTCAAAGGGCACCGCCAGGCGGTCTGCTCGGTAGCCTTCTCTCCAGACGCTCAGCGGATCGTGACGGGCAGTAACGATGGGACGGCCAAGGTGTGGCGGTCGGCGCCGAGCGACGAGGCCCTGACACTTAGGGGGCATTCCAATTGGGTGATGTCCTTGGCCTTTTCTCCGGACGGGCGGCGGCTCGTGACCGGAAGCCTTGATCGAACGGCCAAGGTGTGGGATGCGACCAGCGCCGAAGCGTTGCTCACGCTCAATGGACACACCGACGATGTCCGCGCCGTGGCCCTTTCTCCCGACGGCCGGTGGATCGTTACGGGAAGTGCGGACAACACCGCCAAGGTGTGGGATCCGACAACCGGGAATGACCTGCGCACGCTCCGGGGACACACCGCCATCGTTCTTGGGGTGGCCATTGCTCCAGACGGTGGTCGGATTGCAACCGCCAGTTTAGACCAGACAGCCAGGGTGTGGGACGCCGCCAGCGGCCAGCCACTGCTCACCCTCAAGGGCCACCTTTCCTATGTTTTGTCGGTCGCATTTTCGCCGGATGGACGCCGGATTGCTACTGGTAGTTTCGACAACACGGCCAAGGTGTGGGACGCGGTCAGCGGCAGTGAGTTGCTGACTCTGGCTGGGCACGAGGGCTTGGTCCGGACCGCCGCGTTTTCGCCCGATGGCCGGCAGATCGTCACTTGCAGTGCCGACGGGACTGCTGCGGTTTGGGAAGCGGAGAGCGGCCGGCGACGGGTCGTGCTGGCAGGGCACGACATAGAGATCGCCAGCGTGGCGTTTTCCACGGACGGAAGGAGGATTGTGACTGGCAGCGCGGATGGAACGGCCAAGGTGTGGGATGCCGGCAGCGGCCAGGAACTGCTCACTCTCAAACGCCACGGCAACACGGTCACGTCGGTCGCCTTTTCGCCGGATGGCCGGCGGATTGCCACTGGTAGTCTAGACAACACGGCCAAGGTGTGGGAAGCGGCCTCGGCGGACCAGGTCACCGGTTGGCAAAGAGAGGAAGAAGCGGATACCAAACGGCTGGCGGGGCAGATGGGGGTGGGATCTGCCCATGTGGACCTGGACGCGCATGAGGTCCTGATGCACGCCGGGGAACCAGGGGCGATTCAGCAGTGGCTGGTGCTGGCGCCAATACCATTTGTGGGCCAAACCAACACGGCAGCGGTGAAGGCCCTGGACGAGGAACAAATCCCCCGCGAGGCCTGGCTGCGCCCGCGGGCCGGCGACCGTGTGACGGCTGGCGGACAGGAGTTGGCATGGAGGGAGGCGCGCGGCTACGTGATTGATTTCAATCAGCTCCTGAACAAACCGACCGAATGGAGCGTGGCCTACGCGATTGCGTATCTCCAGAGTGATGCGGCCCGCACCGGATTGCAAATGCACGTTGGCAGCGATGACGAGGCCAAAATATACCTCAACGGCAGGGAGATTTACCGGAACCCGACGGCACGGGAATGTATTCCCGACCAGGATGTGGTCGAGCGGGTGGAACTAAAGGCCGGACTGAATATGCTGGTATTCAAGGTCGTAAACGAGGCGCTCGACTGGAAGGGCTCGGTTCGGTTCACCGACGCGTTGGGCCAGCCGGTGAAAGGAATCCGCGTGACCCTAACGCCGCCCTAACGGAGTCCAGAAATGAAGCTTGATCTGAAACCATTCCCGCCCACGGCCAACCGCTGGGCATTTCGCAAATTCCGGTGACTCTTTTGGACCCGAGGTGAGCCGCCCGCGCCCGCATCTGTGCGGCCGGTCTTGAACTAAATTCCTCACCTCGGGCCAAGTCGCCCAAGGCATACACCCGTGAAAAAGGGGGCACCGTCCCTCACGCATGGAGTGTTGCCCGGCGCCGGCAGATTTCGCCACCGACCAACGGCGGCGGAAGCAGAGACAAACAACAAGAAAACAAGACTCAGGCGCACGCCGCCTGAATTAGAAAACAAGAAGACAAGATACATGCAATAAGGACATTATGAAAATCACAACAGAAATCCTGGCCGGCGAGGTGTCCGGCAGCCGCAGGCCATACGAAGCAGCATCGGACCCGCGACGCATTCTCCCTGCCATTATGAAAACCAGCCTTTCACTCCCAACGCCGCGCCACGCGCTGCGTGATACGTTGCTTTGCCTCTGGCTCTTGGCCGCGGGCCTGCCCGTGGTGGTCCTGGGCCAGGCCAATTACGCCACACCCTACACCTTCACTACGCTCGCCGGGAACAATGGCAATGGCAGCGCGGACGGAACGAACAGCACCGCACGGTTCGCGACTCCTTATGGCGCGGCGGTGGACACCAATGGCAACGTCTATGTGGCGGATACGGTCAACCACACGATCCGGAAAGTGACGCCGGTCGGAACAAATTGGGTAGTGACGACCCTGGCCGGACTGGCGGGCAGTCCTGGCAGCGCGGACGGGACGGGGAGCGCCGCGCGGTTTAATAATCCTTCCGGCATAGCAGTGGACAGCGCGGGCAACCTGTATGTGGCGGAGTCGGGCAACGACACGATCCGGGAGGTGACGCCGGACGGAGCGAACTGGGTGGTGACGACCCTGGCCGGATTGCCGGGCAGTCCTGGCAGTGCGGACGGGACGAATAGTGCCGCACGGTTTAATCAACCTTACGGCGTGGCGGTGGACAGCGCGGGCAACCTCTATGTAGCGGACATGCTAAACCAGACCATCCGCAAAGTGACGCCGGCGGGCGGGGTGACAACCCTGGCCGGAAAGGCGGGCCATCCTGGCTTCGTGAACGGGACAGGGACGAACGCGGAGTTTAATTATCCTTTCGGCGTGGCGGTGGACACCAATGGCAACGTCTATGTGGGGGACCAGAACAACAACGTGATCCGGAAAGTGACACCGGCGGGCGGCGTGACGACCCTGGCGGAGGGGTTTAATGATCCTACCGGCGTGGCGGTGGACAACGGGGGCAACGTCTATGTGGGGGACTCTTACAACTACACGATCCGTAAAGTGACGCCGGCAGGCGTGGTGACGACGCTGGCCGGACAGGCGGGCGTTCCTGGCAGTGCGGACGGGACGAATAGTGCCGCACGGTTTAATGATCCTACCGGCGTGGCGGTGGACAGCGCGGGCAACGTCTATGTGGCGGACACCTACAACGGCACGGTCCGTAAAGTGACGCCGGACGGAGCGAATTGGGTGGTGACGACCTTGGCCGGACTGGCGGTCGGCAATCCTGGTAGTGCGGACGGGACGGGCAGCGCCGCGCGGTTTTATAATCCTATCGGTGTGGCGGTGGACAGCACGGGCAACCTCTATGTAGCGGACATGCTAAACCAGACCATCCGCAAAGTGACGCCGGCGGGCGGGGTGACAACCCTGGCCGGAAAGGCGGGCCATCCTGGCTTCGTGAACGGGACAGGGACGAACGCGGAGTTTAATTATCCTTTCGGCGTGGCGGTGGACACCAATGGCAACGTCTATGTGGGGGACCAGAACAACAACGTGATCCGGAAAGTGACGCCGGTGGGCGGGGTGACGACCCTGGCGGAAGGGTTTAATGATCCTACCGGTGTGGCGGTGGACAGCGGGGGCAACGTCTATGTGGGGGACTCTGGCAACAACGCGATCCGGAAAGTGACGCCGGCGGGCGAGGTGACGACCGTGGCCACGGGGTTTAATTTTCCTAGCGGCGTGGCGGTGGACAGCGCGGCCAACGTCTATGTGGCGGACACCTACAACGACACGATCCGTAAAGTGACGCCGGTCGGAACGAATTGGGTGGTGACGACCCTGGCCGGACTGGCGGGCGTTCCTGGCAGTGCGGACGGGACGAATAGTGCCGCCCGGTTTAATCAACCTTGGGCCGTAGCGGTGGACACCAATGGCAACGTCTATGTGGGGGACGGAGGCAACTGGACGATCCGTAAAGTGACGCCGGTCGGAACGAATTGGGTGGTGACGACCCTGGCCGGACTGGCGGGGAGTCTTGGCAGTTGGGACGGGACGGGGAGCGCTGCGGGGTTCTATTATCCTGACGGCCTTGCGGTGGACAGCGCGGGCAACCTCTATGTGGCGGAAAATGTGAACAACACCATCCGGAAAGGATTTCCCGCCAGCTCAGTTCCAGCGCCGAACTTACAGCCGCCGAGCCTGAGCGCCGGCCAATTTGGTTTTGGAATTACCGGTATTCCCGGCCTGGCGGTGAACATCGAGTCATCGGGTGATTTATCCCAGTGGCAGTTGGCCGGCACCGTTATCCTCGAGGGCGGCACGAACTTCTTTGTCAGCCCCAACCTATCCCTGGGCGCCCAGTTCTACCGCGCCCACGTGCGCTAACCCAGTAAGGTGCGGAACCCCAGAGCAAGATGACCCGTTTCAGCAAACCGGTTCCGCAAGCCGTGCGCGAAGCAGCGCACGGGCGACCACAATGCCTGAGGGATCAAACGTCCGCGTGGCCGGGGCATGCCCGGAGTATGCCCCCGTCGCCGGATAAAATTCCAACCCCAAAGCAACACTCGATAAAAGCCAATAACTCCTGGCTCGTACGGGGCCCCGCCACAACCGCCTTCACCCTGATCGAACTGCTGGTGGTGATCGCCATCATCGCGATTCTGGCGGCGCTGCTGCTGCCCGCCTTGACGAAGGCGAAAATAAAGGCCCAAGGCATTCAGTGCATGAGTAACCTCAAGCAACTGAACCTGGCATGGCTGATGTACCCCAATGATAACAATGACGTCCTTCCCTACAACTATAGCGGCGGCTTCGGAAATAACTCATGGGTCACCGGATGGCTGGACTGGACCACTTCCCGAGACAATACGAACAAGCTCTATCTGACGGACCCCGGCTTTTGTGTGCTGGCTCCCTATACCATCAAATCCACTGGGATTTTTAAGTGCCCTGCCGATAATTACGCCAGCACCGCCGAAAAAGCCCTGGGCTGGCCCAGCCGCGTGCGGAGCGTCTCAATGAACGGAGTGTGGGGGGGCAAAGACAGCGATAAAACCGCCGGGTGTTATGCTGTGCCGAAGCTCTCCACGCTGCGAATGTCGCCCTCGATGGCCTGGGTGTTCATCGACGAACATCTCGACAGCCTGAATGATGGCGCTTGCTTCATGAACACCGATACGCCCGCCTACCTGGATTTCCCGGGAAGCATTCACAACGGCGCTTGCGGACTTTCCTTTGCCGATGGCCATTCAGAAATCCACAAGTGGCGGTCAGCCAACACCATTCACGGAGTCAGGTTTCTCGACTGGACGTGGCTGGAACCCTATTTTGCCCCGGGTCCCAAGGATCCCGACCTCCAGTGGCTGGTAGTGGACCGAACGCCGGGTGTTAACCATTAGTTTCTAAACTGCTCCGCCTGCACAGAAATAGGATAATAAGAGGGACCGCCCGTCCTGAACACAACAGTAATAACAACAATAGCTCAATGAGAATTGGATGTTTCGCCTTGATAGAACCGTTCACGCCCATGCGTCGGCAATTTGAAACAATCCGCGAGTTAGGATTCGATTACGCCCACCTCACCGACGACCATGATAGCACGGAACCCAATGAACTGGTGCAGGGCAGCGACGGCTATTTCTATGGCGCGACTGAACAGGGCGGCACGAACAACTATGGCACCGTGTTCAGAATCAGCACCAATGGGGCGTTGACCACTTTGTATTCGTTCACCGGCGGCAATGATGGCGATTCTCCCCAAGCCGGGCTGGTGCAGGGCGCTGACGGCAATTTCTATGGCACGACAGGAGGCGGCGGAGGCGGAGCCGGGACCGTTTTCCGGCTGACCATTGTGCCAGAGTTCCAGGCCGTGACGGTAACCAACAGCACGCCGAGTCTGACCTGGAGTACGGAAGCTGGAGGGAGGTATCAGTTGCAGTGGAATTCTGACTTGAGTTCGAGCAACTGGACCAACCTGCGCGGCCCCCTCACCGCCGCCGGAGCGACGCTCATCACCACCGACTCCGTCACGAACGCCCCGCGACGCTTTTACCGGCTTGTGCTCTTGCCGTAAGGATTCTAAGCCAAATGCCGGAGCAGCCGGCTGGCCAAACGACCCTTGTGCCCGTGAACGAAAAGCAGAGCGTGAGAAAGTTGTGAGCCCTTCAAGACGTCAGCGTGCAGGTTGTTTTCACCTGGTTTTCGCAGTTGGCGTCTTCGGCTGCCGGCTCATGTTTCCCTCAGTCCAGGCGGCGGAGTTGACTTCGGGGCACTACCGCTCATTCCAGGAAGAAGGGCTTGAGGCCCGCGTGGACCTGGCCTGACAGGTCCTTCAACTGAATGTGCCGGAAGAGAAACAGTACGTGTGGCAGCATTTGGAGAATCTACGTATGAGGTGATTCTCCGTAGCAGCTTCTACCGGATCGCCTACCCGGTGACGGCGGAAGCCTACGTCGGCCACGTCCTCGACCGCGAGGCCTTCCGGCGCCACTGCGACCAGTACCGGACGCAAGCCGAGATCATTAAGCATCTTCCCTGAAACCCAAGGCCCTCCCCCCGCCTGGAGCGGCCCATAAAATGCCCCGGCTTCTGTGTAACGCAGCGAATTGTTTCGTGGGGGCGGAGTGGAGACGGCAGCGGATTCGCTCGTGGAAATAGGTCCGTGGACACGGAAGGATTCTGCAAATCTCAAATGACTCTCCATAGCGGACTTAGGTGGCTGCGGGCCACTCTTGGCCGTTTTCGGTGGAACGGGCGGAATAGCGTGCCGGGCTGCCCCCGAGGCCACCCCGAGGCCACCCTCAGGCCATGTGGTAGCCAACCGGTAGGCACCCCGAGGCCACCCTGAGGCTACCCTGAGGCTACCCTCAGGCTACCCCGAGGCTACCCTGAGGCTCCCGGCAGGGTCTGGTGCAGGGCGGGAGGAACCGGGGGCTGGAGGGCCGCCTTGAAGTGGTAATTCCACGAACCAATCCGCCACAGCGCGGGCAATCACCACGAACTCAAACAGTAACCCCGTCCACGAAATAGCGCGTCACGTTACAGTAGGAAGGTCTAACCGCGGAACACGCGGAATACGCGGAAAACTGACTTCCACCCGGTTCGCCTTCCGCGTATTCCGCGTATTCCGCGGTTTATCTCTCTCCTGAAGATTCGTCGCCGCCTGAGACCATTCTCGACTCTTGCAACACAGAGCCGGCGGCTGCATGCATCCGCCGGCCAGAGGTCTGCCTACGCGCGAATCGTTCCGCCGCGGAAATGCCGCGGGAAAGCGAGTTGAATAAGCTTGGCTGATCGAAACCGGGGGTTTGAGGGGGTTCTATGGGTATAGGACATGTCCAGGGTAGGTCCAGGGTACCCCCAGACCGCCCCGGGGGAGGCGCGGGAGGGGAGTTGTATTCGGGAGGCTTATGGTGCATCAAGCTCCGCACCAAGGCGGGCCTCAGCACGCGGTTAGCCCGGGCTAGTCCACTGCTGGCAAGCAAGAGGGTGGCGTGGATGCCGGCATTTCGGGTGGCAGCCATCCGGTGTTTGGGCCACTTTGGAAAGTGGGTAGGCGACGGTCGGCACTGAGCGGCGGGCAGGACCGCCTGCCCTGCCCTGTACGAGCGGTTTCCGCAAGCTTGATGCAGCCCTTCTGCTACGCTTTTCCGGATAGACGCGTAGTGACACACCGTGCCCGCACCGAGTAGCTTGGAGCGCGATGGACGAGCCCATCCAAATGCCCATTGACGGCGTGCTGGACTTGCACACGTTCCGCCCGCGTGAGCTCAAGGACCTGGTGCCGGACTGCCTGGCGGCCTGCGGCAAGCGGTATGGGGGCGGAGTGCGAGGGCATCGCGGGCGGCCTGATGATAGTCATCTGGCAGCCGCATCACAGAGGTTTCAGCGCATCCCATTGGAACCCAGGTACTTCCGTGGCCGAGGATTCTCGGCCCCTTGATTGCACCAAATCGTTACTGGGGTCCAAATCCGTATCCCGGACTCAGACAGGGTCCGCTCGCGGTGGTGCGTGGGGGTTCTGCGGCAATTCTCAAGGTATTCATGCAACTCAGCCTCATCGTCCCCCTGTTTAAGAACTGATTTGCGCCCCCTGCGCTTCCGGGGATAATTTGGTGCTTGACCCTTTGCGTCCGTTCGATTGAACTATCGAATCGACTATGGCCGCGCTCTTGCATATGAATGGTCCCATTGCCCAGTTCGTCGCCCTGACCTGTCATGCCAACGCCTTTCTTCGCGGCCTGCGGATCCCGGAGTTCTTCCCGGGCAACTCGACGTGCAGATTCTGCGATTGGGTAAAGTTCTTCAACGTCACAAGAACTCTGCTCGGGAAAGCGCGGCTGGTTGAAGTGGCCGCCAACCCAGACGGATGGTTTGAGTGCCTGAAGGCCGAAGACGTGTCGGAGATTCGACTCTCGCGCACCCCTCAAGACGACCCGGGAATCCCCGATCGGATGTCCGCCGCTTTTGTGGGCGGTGGCGGGACATGGACCCTGAAGGCTACGGATCGCAAGGGCCAGACGGCAGTATGGCTTTCAAAATGGGAGGTCTGGAACCAGGACGCGCCCGAGCGGCGGATCTGGCGGGTTTCGTATGGCCGGTTCCCGGAACTACGACCTCGATCGGACCCATTCATTGATTTGGATGGGGCGGTTGCTCGGTTGCGAGGCGCGCTCCAGGACATTTACACCTTTTCCGAGAGGCACGACTGCGGTGGCTTTACGATTTCCTTTGCGCGGGCCCTTCAGACTTTGGACTCCAGGGGTTCGATCCTTCACGGTTACCATCATGATCTGGCGCCTGAGGGCTGTTTGCCGCCCCTGGCCGGGCGCATGCTCGACGCCTGCCAGACGGCGTGGGTTTTTGGCGGCATGGGGTCCTGGAATGACCTGGGTTTCGCTGGCTCGGATCGGGCGGGGTACGACCGGGTCTCTGACCGGCTGTTTACCGCATTGAACGAGGCTATCTACGCCGGGGCGAACAGTTCCTGCGCGAGCAGGACCAATTGTCCATCGGCAGCAAGTACTCAACGATACTCGCTTCGCGAGTGACTAATCCCGAAGCCCCCGTCCCGTCGTAATCCCCGCCCGATTCCAGCGCGCTCGGCTACAAATGTCCTGAGGCTTCTTCTTAAGCTCCGCCCGTCCCGCTTAATGCTTTCCGAAGAAGGACGCGCTCTGCGGCAGTGGGAAGCATCAGTGGCCGGCGGGGCGGGCCCACCGGGTGGCCTGCCAGACCGCAGGCGGCTTTGACGAATTGGGTGTACTTGTGCCCCCCTTCCATCAATTCGAGCGTGGGCAGCAACCGGAAGAACACTTTCCGGGCCGCTGCGTAGTCCTTCTTCACCACAGCCAGCTCATAGAGGCTTACATGAGACTTGGGCAAGACGTTGACCACGCCGCCGATCCAACCGACGGCCCCCATCACCAGGCTTTCCAGAGCGATGGTGTCGCAGCCGCAGAAGACGCCGAGGCGGTCGCCGCAGCGGCGGAGCAGCTCGGTGATGCGCGGCATCTCGCCGGTGCTTTCCTTGACGTAGCGGACGTTTTTCAATCCGGCCAGGCGCTCGATGAACGCGGGCGGCATGTCCACACCGGTGCGGCCCGGGTAGTTGTAAAGGACGATGGGAATGCCGATGGCGTTGTTCACGGCGCGGAAATGAGCAAACAACTCCTCCAGTCGGGGGAGGGAGTAATAAGGAGGTGCCAGCATGACGCCGGCACAGCCCAACTGCTCTGCCTGCCGAGAGTAGGCGATGACCTCCCGCGTGGAGCCGGCATTGGCGCCAGCCACGACCGGGACGCGGCCAGCGACGACTTCCAGGGTGCTGCGGAGCACCTGCTCCCGCTCCTGGGCAGAGAGAGCGTAGTATTCGCCGGTACTGCCGAGCGGGACGAGGCCGTGAACGCCTTGGCGGACCAGGTAATTGGTGAAAGCCCGCAATTGGGGGAAGTCAATTTCCTCCTTGGCGTTCATGGGGGTGACCATGGCGGCGAACACACCTCGGAAGGTGTCGCGGCTGGTTGAGACGGAAGTTCTTTTCATTGGGTGATCCTTACATTTGTGATGCGTGATGCGTGATGTGTGAAACGTGAAACGTGAAACATGATGCGTGGCGGAGCTTCTGCTCAATGGGGAAACCTTGTCAGTGGGCTGGTTAGACTAATTGCATCCAGACGGTTTTCAGCTCCGTGTACTGGTAATGAGCGAAGATGGATTTGTCGCGCCCGAAGAAGCCGGACTGTTTGAAGCCGCCGAACGGGGTGGTGGCATCGCCTTCGGAGAAGCAGTTCACCGAGACGGTGCCGGCCCGCAAAGCACGGGCCACGCGATGGGCGCGACTGATGTCCTGGGTATAGACCGACGCCGTCAGGCCGTAGGTGGTGTCATTGGCCAGGGCGACGGCTTCTTCTTCCGTGTTGAAGGAGAGCACCGAGAGGACCGGGCCAAAGATTTCCTCGCGGGCGATGCGCATAGCGGGTTTGACCTGGTCGAAGATGGTGGCTTCGACAAAGAACCCTCCGGTATTCAGCAGCGTGCGTTTGCCGCCCAGAGCGAGGCGCGCGCCCTCGCTCTTGCCGCTCTCGATATAGCCAAGCACCTTCTGCATATGGCTTTCCTCGATCATCGGGCCGATCTTGGTGGCCGGGTTGAGCGGGTCGCCCACGATCCATTCCTTGCTGGCCTCGATCATTTTGGCCAGGAGCTTGTCCTTGAGCTTGCGGTGGACGATGAGCCGGGAGCCGGAACTGCAGTTCTCGCCCATATTCCAGAAGACACAGTTAAGGGCCTGGCGCGCGAGATAGTCGAGGTCGCCGGCGTCTTCCAGGACCACCTGTGGGTTCTTCCCGCCGAGTTCGAGCACGACGCGCTTGAGATTAGACTCGGCGGAGTAGTTGAGGAGCATGCGTCCCACCTCGGTCGAGCCGGTGAAGGCGACGGCATCCACGTCCATGTGTTTGCAGAGGGCGGCGCCGATGATCCCGCCGTTGCCAGGGACGACATTGAGCACGCCTTCGGGAATACCGGCTTCGGCGGCGATTTCTGCCAGGCGCAGGGCACTCAAGGAAGTCTGGCGGGCCGGCTTGACGACGGCGCTGTTGCCTGTGGCCAGAATGGGGCCGAGTTTCCAGGCGGCCATTTGGATTGGGAAATTCCAGGGCAGGATGGCTCCCACGACGCCCAAGGGCTCGCGGACAATCATGGCCACATTGCCGGGGCCGGTAGGGGCGACTTTCTCATATTCCTTGTCAATCGCCTCGGCGTGCCAGCGGAAGCAATGCACGGTATCGGGCACGTCAATGGTGAGGCAGTCGGCAATCGGCTTGCCGGCATCCAGGCAGTCCAGCAAGGCCAGTTCGCCGAGGTTCTGCTCGAGCAGGTCGGCGAAGTGGAGCAGGACGTGTTTGCGCTCCGCCGGGGAGCGTTTGGCCCAGACACCCTGTTCAAAGGACCGCCGCGCCGCTTTGACGGCGCGGTCCACGTCCGCGCAATCGCACGCCGCGATCCGGGCCAGGGGCTTGCCGGTGGCGGGGTTGATGGAGGCGTAAGTTTGGCCGGAGGCGGCGCTCACAAACTTGCCGTCAATGAAGGCCTTGGTGCGGAACTTGAGTTTCGCCGCCGCGGCCTTAATAGCTTTCGATTCAAGTTTAAGACTCATGTGCGTGATGGTTGATGGGTTTCCGAGTTGTGGTTGACCGAGGGAGAGGATTCGTCTGTCAGCGAAGCCAGGCGAACCGGAAAGAGCGGGGGACGAATGGAATCGTTTTCCCAGCCGAAGAGGAAGCGGACGGCGGCCCCGCAGGTGCGTCCCTGGCAGGAGCCCATCCCGCAGCGGGTGTAGAGCCTGGCGGCACGCAGGCTCTCGCATCCTTCTAGATCGGCCAGGCGCACATCCTCGCACCGACAAACGACCGTGTCGGGCGCAGCCAATTGGCGCAGCTCCGGACGGAGCGCAAAGGCCTGATCGAGGCGGGCCCGGAAGCCCTGCCAGGCAGCGCGCCGGCCGAAGAGGGTCCGCGCCTGGTCCCAGGCTTCCGCGGCGGCCAAACCGGCCACCTGGCCTTCGACCAAGGCACCATCGGCGCCGCCGATCCCAGTCGGTTCACCCGCACAGAAGACGTCAGGCACGCTGGTGGCCTGGAATTCATTCACCTGGACGAAGGTGTTCGCCATGGTACACCCGAGCAGAGAAGCCAGCTCGGCATTGGGGACGAGATGGAAACCGCAGGCCAGGTAGTCACAATCTTCGGTCCAGGACCGGGAGCCGTTGGTCAAGGTAACTTTTTCGACATGTGCGGCGCCCTCGGCTTTCACCGGCCAGCAACCGCACCGGTAGGGCACGCCCAGCAAGCGGGCCTTCACGCCCGCGCCCTGGAGCAGCTTGCCGGGATGCTGCCAGAGGTTTATGCCGAAACGCACGACCCGGCCCCAGTCAGCCTGCTCGGCGACCAGGCTAACGCGGGCGCCCGCCTGTTTCAGTCCGTCCGCCGCGGCCAGCAGCAAAGGGCCGCTGCCGGCGACCACCACCCGCTTGCCCGCGATAGGCCAGCCCGACTTGACCATCGCGTGCAATCCACCGGGACCCATAACTCCGGGCAGGGTCCAACCGGGGAATGGAAGGAACCGCTCGCGGGCGCCGGTGGCCAGTATCAGCTTGTTCCAGTTTAATTCCAGGACGCCGTCCGGGGTTTCTGCCAGCAAGACATGGGGAGCGGGGGCGGCAAAGGCGGTAGCGTTTGAAAACACACTGACGCCGCTTTGCCGGAGCCGGTTGATCCAATGTCCGGCCGGCCCGCGCCCGGGGTGAGCCGAGGCGCGCCAGATTTGGCCACCCAGCCAAGGCGAGTTGTCCACCACGGCCACCTTCCTGCCTTGGCCGGCAGCCATGCAGGCAGCGGCGATGCCGGACGGTCCGGCCCCGACAACTGCCACCTCGGGTTGGAGGCGTCGGTTAGCCATTAGTCTGAACCTCCATTCCCTGCTCGCAGAGGGTCAGGCAACTGCGGGAATAGGCCTGGCCGTTGATGGTGACACAACATTCAAAACAGACCCCCATGCCGCAGAGCGGTCCGCGGGGTTCGTGGTGGACGCTGGTGTGGAAAGACGACACACCCGCCTGGGCCACTGCCGCCGCCACGAGGGTGCCGGGAGGCACGGCGACCGGTTTGCCGTTGACCAAAATGTTTAGCTGATCACGCATTCCTGGGGTTTGGTTTCAAGGGCCCGGAGCAGGCGCGCCGGAGCGTAGGGTTCAGCCGGGATTTCGGTGGGCCGCTTGAGGAGCAAATCCGCCAGCAACCTCCCGGTGCCGAGGCAGGTGGTAATGCCCAAGCCCTCGTGGCCGGTCGCCAGCCACAGTTTGTTGTTGCCCGGAGTGGGTCCAATCAAGGGAAGTTTATCCGGCGTGGCCGCCCGGTGACCAGTCCAACAACGGGTGACGGTGAGCCGGCCAAGCCCGGGCATATATTCCAGGGCACGGCGAAGCATGCGCTGGAGGATGGGGGTGTTAATTTCCGTTCCCTCGGCGTCGTACTGGCGGGAGGAGCCGATAAGGACTTGCCCGGTCTGGCGCGGCTGGACGTTGAAGGCCACCGAGTCGGTCCCCACCGAATGGGCGCTTTTGAGATAGCCGAGTTCGACAATTTGATGGTGGACATAGCCCGTGTAACGCTCGGTGACCGCCAGGTGGCCTTTGCGTTTTCGCACCGGCAAGCCGGGGTGCAATGCCGGCGACCAGGGACCGGCGGCGTTAACCACCGCGTCGGCAGACAGCCGTGAGCCGTCGGCCAGGATCACGCCGCCTTCGGGCAGGAGCGCGGTCACAGCCGTCGCGGTGCGCACCTGGGCTTTGCGCGCCAGAGCCAACTCGATGAGCCAACGCGCCGCGCACGGGGGGTAGAGCACAGCGTCCTCAACCACGCGCAATCCGCCGACCAGACCCGGCCGCAGATTGGGTTCGGCGGCGGCAACGCCGGCGGCATCCAAGACCTCTACCCGGACGCCGCGCTGAGTGTAAAAGCTCGCCTTGCGACGCACCTCGGCCATTTCCTGATCGTCGGCGGCAACCCAAAGCGTGCCGCATTGAACGTATTCAATCGCCTTGGGCAAATCCGGGGCAAGGTTGTTCCATAGCTCGCGCGAATAACGAGTCAGGACGAACTGGGCTTCGGAATCATCCATGACGACCAGGTGGCCCATTCCGGCACCCGTGGTGCCGCCCCCCACCGGGCCGCGGTCCAGCACCAGGACTTTCAGTCCGGCTCGGGCACACTCGGCGGCGCAAGCGGCGCCGACGACGCCAGCGCCCACGATGATGATGTCAAACGTCGGGTTCAACTTCTGCATTCTGCATTCTGCATTTAGGAATGCCCCAGCAGAACGGGTCCTGCTCATTGAGGATGAGCGTGGACTCGGCGTTGACGAACGCGGTCCCGGTAATGGAGGGGACGATTTCGTTTCCCTTGCGGCGATAGCGACCGACGAAGGTGCTGCCAATGATGCTCTCCTGGACCCAATCCTCGCCTTCCGCCAGCTTGCCATCGGCGGCCAGGCAGGCCAGTTTGGCGCTGGTGCCAGTGCCGCAGGGGGATCGGTCGTAGGCCATGCCCGGGCATAGGACAAAGTTGCGCGAGCGCGCGGCAGGCACCGTCGGCGGGCCGAATAGTTCGACATGGTCAACATCGGGGAAGCCCTGGGCGTTGACGGCCTGGCGGACCAGCCATGTGTATTCAGTCAGGTTCTCGACGTTATTTATACCCAACTCCTGGTTGTGGCCTTCGACCAGGAAGAACCAGTTGCCGCCCCAGGCTACATCGCCGGTGATCGGACCGATTCCGGGGACCTGGACTTTGGCCGCTTTGGCTTTGCGATAGCTTGGAACATTGGTGACCGTCACCCGTCCATCGGGGAGCAGGCCGGCAGTGATTATGCCCACTGGAGTTTCAATCCGATAGTCGCCGGGGCGGATGCGGCCCAGGTGAGCCAGGGTGGCGACGACACCGATGGTGCCGTGTCCGCACATGCCAAGATAGCCGACATTGTTGAAGAAGATGACGCCGGTTACGCAGTCCTTGTCCACCGGAGGGACCAGCAAGGCGCCAACGGTGATGTCTGAGCCGCGAGGCTCGTTTGCTACCGCCGAACGGAAGGGGTCAAAATGCCCGCGAAACCGCTCGCGCCTTTCGGCCAAAGGGCCGGTCCCCAGCTCGGGACCGCCGAAGATGACGGTGCGGGTCGGCTCACCCCCCGTATGGGAGTCAATGACCTTGATGCACGGCTTCATTTTTTTGCACCCCAGTCTATCCGAGTTGTCCGGGGACTGGCTTGGCTAAAATCAACAGGTTGCCTGTGAAATATCGCCAAGTTGACGACAAATTGCTCGTCAAAGCCTGGGGGCTGCGGAGACCCCAGCGTGACGCTCCAGGGGGACGAAATCAGCTTCGTTTCCGCCGGCTTCTGCTTAGGTCCTGGCTTGCGGCCACTGTCTCCTGGAGCATGGATCGAAATTGCGTCGGGGTCATTCTGGTGGCTGACCTGAAGGCGCGGGTGAAGGCGCTGTGGTCGTAAAAGCCACATGCGACAGCGACATCGGCGACCGAATCCTTGGCGTCCACGAGGAGTTTGGCAGCGGCGTTGAGGCGCGTTTGCAGGATGAGTTGGTTGGGGGTAAGGCGGTAAATCCGCTTGACGAGACGGGCAAAGCGGGCGGGGTGCAAGCCGGCGATGCTGGCAAGGGTACCGGGTGCCAAAGGCTGTTCATAATGGGACTCCAGATATTCCATGGCCTTGGCAAGGCCGGGGGGGACGAATTCACTGTGACCCGGGGTGCCCAGGTCACGCGATATGCCTGCTACGCCAATGACGGCCCCGGTCTGGTCGTAGATGGGGAGCTTGGTGGTCAGGCACCAACCGGATTTCCGCTGTGTGTACCAGTGCAGTTCGAGGTGGTCTACAATCGGCTGTCCGGTACGCAAAACTTGTTGATCCTGCCGGGAATAGGCTTCGGCGAGTTCCTTGGGAAAGATCTGCAGCACAGTTCGTCCCAGCAACTGCTTCTTGTCATTGACCCCGCATCGTTCCACGAGCGACTGGTTCACGGCCGCGTAGCGGCCGTGAAGATCCTTGATGAAGAAAGCGATTTCCGGCACATGGTCGAAAATCCGCTCGACCATGACCATCTCGATGGACCCGCCCAGGCGGGGATCCGCGACCGAGACCGGGAGTGAAAAGATGCTGTTCTTCAGACCTCGCTCCTGCTTAAAGCTCCCGCCAAAGCGCCCTGGTCCTGGCCAAGTCCGCTGGTGAGGTTCTTATGTAATCCGGCATAACCTCTGGTCTCCTGAAGGAGTTCTGCAATGCTCTCGTGCCGCCTCATCGAGCGGCTCTGGCTGCAATGTAAGTGCGTCCGCCGGGGCTGGCGAGCGAATTCGCCGGAGAGGTGCCACGCAGGCACGAGTTGCAGTCTGGGCGATTTGGGTATATAATAGCAGGAGTTCCCCAGCCTAATATTTGGAACGCAGCGTTCCCGGAGCCAAGGCCGGGAGGCTGATACATGGGCGAATCAACAGAACCAGTGACGCAAGTCCTCCAAGCGGTGGGCGCCGGGGAGGAGCAGGCGGCGGAGAAGCTGCTGCCGCTGGTTTATGAGGAACTGCGCCGCCTGGCCGCGGCCAAGATGGCAAACGAAGCGCCCGGCCAGACCCTTCAACCCACCGCACTGGTTCACGAGGCTTGGCTCCGACTGGGCGGAGATCGCCAGGAGCAGTGGAAGAATCGCGCCCACTTTTTCGGCGCCGCCGCCGAGGCAATGCGGCGTATCTTGATTGACCGCGCACGCAAGCGGAAACTGCGCGAGCTGTCCGGTCTGGCCGCTCCCGAAGCGCTCCACGAATCCCGGATCGAACTGCGGGTGCCGGAATCGGAACTGCTGGGGCTGGACGAGGTGCTCGATCGCCTCGCCGAAGTGGATGCGGACGCTGCGCGCCTGGTAAAGCTTCGGTATTTTATCGGTTTGGGCATGGCCGAGGCTGCCGAGGCGATGGGGATTTCACTCCGTCAGGGGGAACGGCTCTGGACCTTCGCCAAGGCGTGGCTAAGGGACGCCCTTCGCCGCGACCGGTAGGCAGGCGCGCGAGGCCAAGTTTTCTGCGGAAATGTTGGCGGGTTTTCCCGGCCCACGCGCATGTAGAGGTAAGCAGTCTCATGAACGACCAGGACCAGACCAAACGAGAACGGCAGGCGCGGGACATTTTCCTGCGCGCTGTCGAGATTGGGTCACCAGAAGCCCGGGCCGCCTACCTCGAGGGGGCCTGCGGACAGGATGAGGCCCTGCGCTCACGAGTGGCCAACCTGCTGGACAATCACCGGCAAGACTCGTTTTTGGAAGGCTCCGCCGTCGAACTCTTTCCACCCTCAGAGAAGCCTGGCACCCTCATTGGCCGCTACAAGCTGCTGGAAAAGATCGGCGAGGGCGGCATGGGCGTGGTGTATATGGCCCAACAGGAGGAACCGGTCCACCGCCGCGTTGCCTTGAAGGTCATCAAGCTGGGGATGGACACCAAACAGGTCGTGGCCCGCTTCGAGGCCGAGCGCCAGGCCCTGGCCTTGATGGACCACCCCAACATCGCCAAGGTGCTCGATGGCGGAGCGACCGACACCGGCCGGCCTTACTTCGTGATGGAACTGGTTCGGGGCGTGCCCATCACCGAGTTTTGCGACCGGAACCGCTTTCCGGCCCGGGAGCGGATCGAGCTTTTCATCACCGTCTGCCAGGCCATCCAAAGCGCGCACCAAAAGGGGATCATTCACCGGGATCTCAAGCCCACCAACATCCTGGTGACGCTCAACGCCGGGGTGCCCATGCCCATGGTCATTGACTTCGGCGTGGCCAAAGCCACCCAGCAGAAACTGACCGAGAAGACGGTCTTCACGAACTACGCGACGATGATTGGCACGCCGGCCTACATGAGCCCGGAACAGGCCGAGATGAGTCGTCTGGATGTGGATACGCGCAGCGACATCTACGGCCTGGGGGTGCTGCTTTACGAATTGTTGACCGGGACGACGCCGTTCCCGGAGAAGCGGTTGCGGAGCGCGAGCTACAGCGAGCTGCAGCGGATCATTCTCGAGGAGGAGCCGGAACGGCCTTCGACGCGCCTGAGCACGCTCCAGGGCGAGCAGCGGAGCCTGGCGGCCCGGAACCGTGGGGACAGCGAACTGGCTCTGGGCCGGGTATTCGCCGACGACCTGGATTGGATTGTGATGAAATGCCTGGAGAAGGACCGGGCGCGCCGTTACGAGACAGCCAATGGTCTGGCCGCCGACCTCAAGCGTCATCTCAACAACGAACCGGTCGTGGCCCGGCCGCCGAGCACGGCTTACAGACTTCAGAAGGCCCTTCGCCGGAACAAACTCGCCTTCATGGCCGGGGTCGCCGTCGCGGCGGCGCTGGTCGTTGGCATTGGCATCAGCACCTGGCAGGCGGTGGTGGCGCAACAGGCGCGGCGGGAGGGCGACCACCAACTGTATGCGGCGAAAATGAACCTGGCGCAGCAAGCCTGGGACCAGAACAACATTGGTCGGTTGCGGCAATTGCTGGAAGACACCCAAGACTCTCCGTATCGTGGTTTTGAGTGGTATTATTGGCAACCGAAAACTCACTTGGCCTTGAAAACGTTCCACGGCCATCTGTCTGGAGTGAAGTCTGTGGCCCTTTCGCCGGACGGCCGGAGGATTGTGACTGGAAGTCTTGACCAGACGGCCAAGGTGTGGGATGCGGCCAGCGGTCGCGAACTCATCACGCTCACGGGGCACAGGGCTAGGATTTGCTCTGTGGCGTTTTCCCCGGATGGCCAGCGGATTGTTACAGGGAGCTCGGATGGAACTGCCAAAGTTTGGGAGGCGGCCAGTGGCCGGAACCTGCTCACGCTCAAGGGGCATAGCGATCCGGTTTATTCCGCGGCCTTTTCCCCGGACGGTCGGAGGATTGTGACCGGCAGTTATGATTCTACAGCCAAGGTGTGGGACGCGTCCAATGGCTGGGAGTTGCTGACGCTCAGGGGGCACAGTAGTTGGGTTCTTGGTGCGGCCTTCTCCCCGGACGGCCGCAGGATTGTGACTAGCAGTGACGATTCAACAGCCAGGGTGTGGGATGCAGCCACCGGCAAGGACGTATTTATGCTCACGGGGCACAGCGGTCAAATCTGCTCTGTGGCCTATTCTCCGGACGGCCAGCGGATTGCCACCGGCAGTGTTGACCAGACGGCCAAGGTGTGGGATGCAGCCACCGGCAAGGAACTGTTTATGCTCGCGGGGCACAGCGGTCCGGTCACTTCCGTCGCCTATTCTCCAGATGGGCAGCGGATTGCCACCGGCAGTTGGGACCAGACAGCCAAGATTTGGGAGGCGTCCAACGGACGCGAACTGCTTACGCTCAAGGGGCACACTCATTGGGTTTGGTCCGTCGCATTTTCCCCGGACGGCCAGCGGCTTGTCACGGGCAGTTGGGATCAGACGGCCAAGGTGTGGGAGGCGGCTAGCGGCAGGGAACTATTTACATTCAGGAGGCACAGCGGTCCGGTTTTTTCCGCGGCCTTTTCCCCGGACGGTCAGCGGATTGTGACTGGCAGTGATGATAACACAGCCAAGGTGTGGGAGGCGGCCAGTGGCCGGGAACTACTCACCCTCAAGGGGCACACAGGTGGGGTTACGTCGGTGGCCTTCTCCCCGGACGGCCAGCGGATTGTGACTGGCAGTGGGGACAAGACGGCCAAAGTGTGGGAGGCGGCTAGTGGTCGCGAGCTGCTCACGCTCAAAGGGCACAGCGACGGGGTTTGGTCTGTGGCTTTCTCCGCGGATGGCCGGCGGATTGTGACTGGCAGTCAGGATATGACCCCCAAGGTGTGGGACGCAGCCAGCGGTCGGGAACTACTTTCGCTCAGGGGACACAGCAGTTGGGTGCTTGGTGCGGCCTTTTCCCCGGACGGCCGCAGGATTGTGACTAGCAGTGACGATAATACGGCCAAGGTGTGGGAGGCGTCCAGCGGCCGGGAGTTGCTCACACTCAGGGGGCACAGCCTTGGGATTGTGGCGGTGGCCTTTTCCCCGGACGGCCGGCGGATCGTGACTGGCAGCCGCGACCATACGGCCAGGGTGTGGGAAGCGGCTACAGCCCAACAGGTTGACGCCTGGCGGGAGGAAGAACGGGCGGCGGCCCAGTCCATTGCCGCCTTGGAGCGCGAGCGGGCGGCCGAACAGGAGCGCCAAAAGTCGGCTCGCGCCAGTGATTCGATCAAGCAGTGGCTGGTCCTGGCGCCGATTGCCTTGGCGACCGGTCAGAGCGGGGCGGAGGGATTAGACATCGAGCAGGTCGAGGGCGAAGCCCGGCTCAGGCCCAAGGCGGGAGAGGCGAGGTCCATTGGCGGGCGGGAGTTGAAATGGCGAGAGGTAGTCTTGACTAACGAGGTGATCCACTTCAACGCGCTCCTGGGGCACGAGACAACTCAGAGCGTCGCTTACGCGGTCTGTTACCTCCGGTCGGAAGCCGAGCAGCGAGGGCTTCAGATACTGGTGGGCAGCGACGGTGAGGCGAAAATATATCTGAATGGGAAGCAGGTTTACACAAATGCCTTCCCGCGCCCCTTTTATGCCGAGGATGATAAAGTGCCCGACATCGCTCTAAATGCTGGCCTGAACTTGCTGGTGTTCAAAGTCGTGAATGAACTCAACGAGTGGAAGGGTTCCATCCGGTTGACCGATGCCCAAGGCAATTCGGTCAAAGGGGTCCAGGTGACGCTAGGTGAGGGCAAGGACTTGCGTTGAAAACCATGCACACAAACCGACACGTTGACCGCCGAGGCCGGCGAGTTCCTCCGCCTCCACAAGTCTGTTCACAAAGCCACAAACTATGAAAACCAACATTGCCTTTTCAAATCAGGCCGGACGGTGGTTCGGCGCAGGGCTCAGGGCTGCCGTTTCCGGCGCAGCGCTACTCCTATTCACAACGCCGGGTTCAGCCGCCGAGCGGCAAGTATTGCGCGGCCACGTCCCGGCGGCCGTCGCCCGGCTTAACCTGCGGCCAGTTGGCCGGCTGCCGGCCACCAAGCGGCTGAACCTGGCCATTGGTCTGCCGCTGCGCAACACCAACGCCCTGAACAAGCTGCTCCAGGACCTGTATGATCCGGCGAGCCCTCAGTTCCGCCACTATCTGACACCGGAGCAGTTCACCGAGCAATTTGGCCCGACCCGGGAGGATTATGAGGCGGTGAGGCAATTTGCCAGGAAATACGGCTTGGACGTCACGGTCACGCATTCAAACCGCGTGTTGCTGGATGTCGCCGGACAGGTTGCCGACATCGAGAAAGCGTTTCAGGTCACGTTGCACACGTACCAGCACCCCACCGAAGCCCGGCAGTTTTGTGCGCCGGACGTTGAACCGTCCGTCGAAGCGGGCCTGACGGTGCTCGACATCAGCGGCCTGAATAATTACGCCCTTCCGCGTCCGGCGTTACGCAGGAGATCGGCCACCACTGCGGCTGGCGCTGCCTCTGGCTCCGGGCCAGGTGGCAGTTATATGGGCAAGGACCTCCGGAATGCTTATGCGCCCGGAGTCACTCTGACCGGCGCAGGCCAGATGGTTGGGCTAGTGGAATTTGCAGCCTTCTATCCGGGTGACATCACAAGCTATGAGACTATGGCGGGGCTGCCGAACGTGCCCATCCAAGTCGTTCTGTTGGATGGATTTACCGGGATTCCGAGCAGCGATCAGGAAGTAGGCGAAGCCTCGCTGGACATCGAAATGGCAATCTCCATGGCCCCGGGATTGAGCAGCGTGGTCGTATTCGAGGCAGGGCCGAATGGGTTCTTGAACGATATTCTGAACGCCATGGCGGCTAGGCCACAAATCAAACAATTTAGTTGCTGTTATACACCCGGCGGTCCAAGCACTACCAGCGATAACATCCTCAAGCAGATGGCGTCCCACGGGCAGTCCTTCTTCCAGGCTTCAAACGACTTTGACTCATGGGCCAACAACCCCCTTATATCTCCTTTTGGTGTTGAGGGCTTGTGGCCGGCGGATGACCCGTACGTCACGAGCGTCGGCGGAACAACTCTCACGATGAACGGTTCGGGGGCCTCTTATGCTTCGGAGAGGGTTTGGAACGACGGGAATATTCTTTACGATTCTTGGGTTGGGTGCGTCGGAAGCTCAGGCGGGATCAGCGCCAGTTACGCAATTCCCGCCTGGCAACAAGGCCTCAACATGTCTGCCAACCGGGGGTCCACCTCCAAGCGGAATTTTCCGGATGTCGCGATGGTGGCGGAGAACTTTGTGATCGTCGCCAACGGTTCGGTGCAGACCGGGTGGTGGGGCACGAGTTTTGCCACACCGTTATGGGCGGGGTTCATGGCGCTGGTCAATGAAGAGGCAGCAGCCAATGGCCAGCCGGCGGTCGGTTTTCTGAATCCCGCCCTCTACGCCCTCGGCCAGAGTGCCGACTACACGAATAATCTTAACGACATCACCGTGGGCAACAACGCCACCCCCACGAGCGGCGGCTTGTACCCCGCCGTCCCCGGCTACGATCTCTGCACCGGTTGGGGCTCGCCCAAGGGCAGCAACCTGATTTACGCGCTCGCCCTCCCGCAGCGCTTGGGCATCACCCCCAATTCGGATCTGCTGTTCACCGGTCCCGTCGGCGGGCCGCTCAATCCGGGCGCGCTTAGCCTCTCACTCACGAACGGAAACGGCTTCTCACCCACGAATCAAAACCCTTCGCTCGACTGGGGCCTGGCCCTGGATGCCGCCTGGCTTGCCGTCTCGCCCACGAATGGCGCGCTTCTGGCGGACGGCCCGGCTGCGGTTGTCACTGTAACGCCGAACGTTCTGGCCAGCAATCTGGCCGCAGGCAGCTACACGGCCACTTTGCATTTCACCAACCTCAACGATCAGTCGGTTCAGAGCCGTCAGGTTGCCTTGGCGATCGTCACCCTCCCGCTCATCACCTCCCAGCCTACGAATCAAGCCGTACTGGAGGGAATGACGGCGACCTTCAGCGTAGGAGCCGCCACCAATGCGTTGCTGTACTACCAATGGCAGTTCGACAGCGGGGGCGGCTTCACCAACTTGACGGACAGCGGCGGCATTTCCGGTTCCGCGACCAGCAGCCTGACCATCCAGAACGTTTCCCCGGGGAATGTGGGCGCCTATTCGGTGATGGTCAGTAACGCCGCTGGGCCGGTAACCAGTGACACCGCTTCGCTGACGATCATCACCGGTCAGGCACCGGTGATCGTCTCCGCGCCGGTGAGCCAGACCCTTCTGCCTGGGGCAACCGCGACGTTCACGGTATCTGCCGCCGGCGATCAGCCGCTCTCCTACTTCTGGCAGATGTACGGAACCAACCTGGCCGACGGGGGCAATCTCTCGGGATCGGCCACCAGCACGTTGACCATCCGCAGCGCAACGGTTGCCAACTCGGGGAACTATTCCGTGCTGATCACGAATAGCTTTGGGTCAGTCACCAGCGCCGTGGCGGTGCTGAACCTCACGGGCGTTGCGAGTTCAGGAGTCGCCCTGGCAACCCTCTATTCCTTCACCACGAACTCCTTCGGATGCCTCCCCTTCGGAGGGCTGATTGAGGCAAACAACGGCAGTTTCTATGGCACTGCCAGTGCAGGTGGATCCCAAGGCGTTGGCACAGTGTTCCAAATGAGTGCCCAGGGGGCGATGACGCTCGTTTATGCGTTCCCGAACGGCGTCAACGGCAACTATCCCGCCAACGGCTCATTACCCTACGCTGCGCTCGTTCAGGGTACAAACGGTCTCCTTTACGGCACGGCCTTTTACGGCGGCTCCACAGGCGATGGCACGGTATTCCGAATGACTACGAATGGCACCAGCGTTGTGGCCTGGTCGTTGAATTCTGCCAGCAGTGGCTCGGTGCCATACAGGCTGGTCCAGGGCCTGGACGGTAACTTTTACGGAACCACCCATGCAGGTGGAGCTTATGGCAATGGCACGGTTTTCAAATTAGCCGCTAATGGCGTCCTGACGGGCATTCACTCCTTCAACTACGAGGATGGTGCGTCTCCCTCCTCCACTCTCGTGCAAGCCGTCGATGGCAGTTTCTATGGCACCGCTCGATATGGTGGAACCAATGGCGGCTGGGGCACAATCTTCAAAATTACGCCCACCGGCATCCTCACATCTCTGTTCTCGTTCGCCAATACGAACGGCGCTGTGCCTCATGCAGGCCTGGTGCAGGATAGCGGTGGTACCTTTTACGGCACAACGGCTGCCGGCGGCGCTGGCGGCGCGGGGACGGTTTTCAAGCTGGCTGCCAATGGCATGTTCACATCCCTTTACTCCTTCACGGGCGGTAACGACGGCAGCAATTGCTACGGCGGGTTGCTCCTGGCCAGCGACGGTAACTTGTACGGCACAACCGAAAGCGGAGGCGTCTATGGCCTGGGCACGGTATTCCGAATCACGACCGATGGCACGCTGGCGACACTTGTCAGTTTTGACGGATACCAGGGCGCCAATCCCTACTGCACGTTGATTCAGGGCGCCGATGGCTGTTTGTACGGCACCACCCAAAACGGCGGCACCAACGGCTGGGGCGCGATTTTTCGGCTCAGCATAGACTCCCCGCTCCAAATCACCCAGCAACCGCAGGCACAACTGGCCTTCGCAGGCGATACCGTGACCTTCAGTGTGGCGACGTTTGGCAGCCTGCCCGTTTCCTACCAGTGGCTGCAAAATGGAACGAATCTATCTGACGGCGGCAACGTCTCCGGCTCCAGCTCGCGCACGCTGACCCTTACCAACCTCAGCGTCGCCGATGCGGCCCTGTATTCGGTCGTGGTCAGCAACGTCTATGGCGCGGTGACCAGCGCCGGTGCCCGGCTCGAAGTGATTTTCTCGCCGCCGTACCTGATCTCCGGGCCGGAGGCTCAGACCGTGCTGGTCGGAGCGACGGCCACATTCAGCGTGGAGGCGGCCGGGGACGCGCTTACTTTCCAGTGGCAAGAGAACGGGACCAATTTGATTGATGGGGGCAATATCTCCGGCTCGGCCACCCCGACCCTGACTCTGGCCTCCGTCACCGTTGCGAACGCCGGGACGTATTCAGTCATCGTCAGCAACGCCCTGGACGTGGTGTCCAGCCCCAGCGCCATGCTCACAGTGCTGCCGGTAACCGCGCCGAGCTCCAGCCTGAGCGACCTTTACCCTTTCGCCAGCACTGGTGGCGGTTCCATTAATCCTTACGCCGGGGTCATTCAGGGCACGGATGGCAATCTTTATGGCACGACGGTTAACGGCGGCTCCGGGCTCTATGGTACCGCTTTCCGGCTCTTCTGGGCCAGCGGCGTCGTTACCGTCCTGCACTCGTTCACCAACGGGGTTGACGGGGCCACTCCTTTGGCCGGCCTGATCCAGGCCAGCGATGGAAACTTCTACGGGGCAAGTTTGAAAGGAGTCGGTGCCTCACTCGGCACACTCTTCAGGATGACCCCATCCGGCGCCCTTACTCCCCTCTACGCTTTTGGCGGGGGCGCTGATGGAGGCAATCCCCTGGCCTCGCTAATACAGGGCAGCGACGGCAACCTTTATGGCACCGCTTCCACGGGCGGCAGCAACGGTGTGGGCACCGTGTTCAGTCTCAGCACCAACGGCCTCTTTACGCCGCTCTGGTCGTTCAACTCCACCAATGGCAGTTATCCGGCTGGCCCACTGGTGCAAGGCAGTGACGGCAATTTGTACGGGACGACCTCAGCCGGCGGCGCCAACGGTCTCGGCACAGTTTTCAGCCTGAGCACCAATGGGAGCTTTAAGTCACTCGTCTCTTTCGACAACACTCAGGGCGCCTATCCCAGCAACGGCCCGGTCCAAGCCACCGACGGCGCCTTTTACGGAACGGCTTCCAGCGGCGGCACCAATGGCGGCTGGGGCACCGTATTTCGTCTTGCCGCAGACGGCACCCTCACCGCCCTGCACTCGTTTAATTACCAGGACGGCGCGGTGCCGGTTGGCGGTTTAGTGCAGGGCAGGGATGGAAACCTGTATGGGACGACTTCGCAAGGGGGCCTCGGCGGCCAGGGAACCGTCTTCCAAATCAGCACCAACGGGCAGCTCACCACGCTGGTCTGGTTTAACGGCACGAATGGCGCCAACCCTCAGTCCACCCTCATCCAGGCAAGCGACGGTTTGTTCTACGGAACCGCGGCATTCGGAGGCAACCAATACCATGGCACAGACCAGACGGGTGGCGGTCTGGTGTTCCGCCTGACATTTGATTCATTGGTCATCACGCCTTCCGTCGGGTTTACCGCTACTGGGCCGATTGGCGGTCCGTTTAGCCCCGCCACACAGACCTTTGTCTTAACGAACACGAGTTCATCTCCATTGACTTGGTCGGCCATCAGCCCGGCGGGGAACTGGCTGGCGGCCGCGCCGACAAATGGCGTCCTGGCCGCGTACACCGCGGCGAGCGTCGCCGTCAGTTTAAGCGCCGCCGCCCAGAATCTCGACGCCGGTGTCTTTACCACAAATGTTATCTTTACGAATTGGACTACCCACGTCGCTCAAAGCGAATGGTTTGGCCTGCAGATTGGGCAATCGATCGTGCAGAACGGCGGGTTTGAAACCGGCGATTTCACCGACTGGACGCTGGTGGGCGACACGGTGGTTGGGGGCAGCATTTATGACGCGGTTCTGGCCAATTCGTCCGGATACAATGTTGCCCATTCCGGCACTTACGGCGCTTTCCTTGGTGACGGCAAACTGGCCACGCTTTCGCAAACCCTACCCACGGCTTCGGGGCAAAATTACCTGCTCTCCTCTTGGCTCGATAACCCAGTTTCTGGCTCGGGCCAACAGTTTCTGGTCAAGTGGAATGGCGCCATTCTCTATAACGTGGTTGACCCTCCCGCCTTCGCCTGGAAAAATCTGCAATTCATTGTTACGGCCAGCGGCACCAGCACCGTTCTTCAATTTGGGGCGGAAAATGGCCCCAATTATTTCGGATTGGACGACATCAGCGTTACGCCCATCCCCACCGTTGCATTTCGGAGTGCAATCCAGGGATCAAATAGTTTCAGTTTAGCTTGGACTACAGCCAGCGGTCTGACCTATCAGGTCCAGTACACGACTAATTTGTCCCAACCCCAATGGGTCAATTTAGGAGCGCCAATCGCCGCCACTGGCGGTCCGCTCACAATCTCCGAAACCAACGGCGTCCAATCCTCATCGCAGCGGTTTTACCGGCTGGTGCTCTCGCCCTAAGGATTTTACCAAAACTCAGTTTATTTCTATGAAAACCCGGCTCACGATACTCCATAACGCAAGTAGAACCTGCGCCATGACCGAGCCGGTGGCTGGCAGGAAGCCGGTGCTGGCTCTGCTTATGCGACTGCTCTGGGCAGCCGCGCTCGCGCTTCCGGTTTTTGGCGCACAGGCCGCAGTGGTCTTAACCACCTTGTATTCCTTCAGCGGCGATGATGGCGCATCTCCCCCTGAGGGGCTGGTGCAGGGCAGCGACGGCAATTTCTATGGGACGACCCAATACGGAGGCACGAACGGTTTGGGCACCGTATTCCGAATCAGCACCAATGGGGCTCTGACCAGTTTGTATTCCTTCACCGGCACCAATGATGGTGCAAATCCCACTGCCGGGCTGTTGCAGGGCCGCGACGGCTATTTCTATGGCACGACTTACTACGGCGGCACGAACAACTCTGGCACAGTGTTCAAAATCAGCACCAATGGGGCTCTGACCAGTTTGTATTCATTTACCCACGGCACTGATGGCGAATATCCCTTTTTAGGGCTGGTGCAGGGCAGCGACGGCAATTTCTATGGCACGACTTCTGGTGGCGGCTCGACAGGAGGCGAATACCCCTTCAGCCCTGGCACCGTGTTCAAAATCGGTAGCAATGGGGTACTGACCACTTTGTATTCCTTCACGGGCGGCAACGATGGCGCAAATCCCTATGCCGTGCTGGTGCAGGGCAGCGACGGCAATTTCTATGGCACGACAGAATACGGAGGCACGAACGGCGTTGGCACCGTGTTCAAAATGAGCGCCAATGGGGCGCTGACCAGTTTGTATTCCTTCACCGGCACCAATGATGGCGCAAATCCCGTTCGCGGGCTGGTGCAGGGCAGCGACGGCAATTTCTATGGGACGACTCAGAACGGCGGCACGAACGGTTGGGGCACCGTGTTCAAAATCACCACCAATGGGGCGGTGACCACTTTGTATTCATTTGCTGGCGGCAATGATGGCGCAAATCCCGAGGCCGTGCTGGTGCAGGGCAGCGACGGCAATCTCTATGGGACGACTCAGAACGGCGGCACGAACGGTTGGGGCACCGTGTTCAAAATCACCACCAATGGGGCGCTGACCAGTTTGTATTCATTTACTGGCGGCAATGATGGCGCATATCCCCATGGGCTGGTGCAGGGCAACGACGGCAATTTCTATGGCATGACTGTAGACGGCGGCCTAGGCGGTGTCGGGACCGTTCTCCGGCTGACCATGCTGCCAGGCCCTACATACGCCGCAACCGCGACCGCAACTGTGGTGAATGACTTTGTGGTGGGAGCGACCGTTACCGATGGAGGGTTCGGCTATACCAACACGCCCACCGTGAGAGTCATCGGTGGCGGCGGCAGTGGGGCGCAGGCCGTAGCCGTGGTGAGCAATGGGGTGGTCGTTGCGGTCAACATCCTGGCCGCGGGTGGCGGCTACACCAACGCGCCGGTCATCGTTATTGCGCCGCCGTTCCCTCCGCCGCCCGTCGCCGCGACCGCAACCGCAACCTTGGTGAATGACTTTGTGGTGGGAGCTACCATTACCGATGGCGGTTATGGCTACACGAACACACGCACCGTGAGCATCATCGGTGGCGGCGGCAGTGGGGCACAGGCCGTGGCCGTGGTGAGCAATGGGGTGGTCATCGCGGTGAACATTCTGGACGCGGGTGACGGCTACACCAACCCGCCGGCCATTGTCATCGCGCCGCCGTTCATTCCGCCGCCCACCCTGGGCATTGCGGCGATGTCGCTCTTGAGCTTCACCAATCTGGCGCTGGGCACCAATTACCAGCTTCAGTCTTTTTCTGGGGGCACATGGTCCGACATGGGCGCGGCTTTCACCGCTGCCGGCTCCGCCTTTACGCAGTACGTCCCGGGAACGGCTTCGGCCAACAGCTATCGTCTGACCGCCACGCCGGTTCCCGCTGAAGCCTTCGCTACGGCGCAGTTGGACAACGGGTTCGTGATTGGGGCTACGTTGACCAGCGGCGGGTCGGGGTATGCCACCATCCCCGCGGTGAGCATCACTGGCGGCGGCGGCAGCGGGGCGGAGGCCGTGGCCGTGGTGAGCAACGGGTTGGTCACCATGGTCAACGTCATGGATGCGGGTTACGGCTACACCAACGCCCCCACCATCACCATAGCACCGCCTCCGCCTCCGGCAACAGCCTTGTCGCCGATGGTGACTCAGGCGATGGAACTGGATTTGGGAAGCCTCTCGCCCTACGGCAATTACCAACTGGAGTTTAGCGCGGCCGCCGGAGGGGTCTGGAGCAATCTCGGCCTCCCGTTCACCCCCACATCAAGCACAAGCACCCAGTACGTCAACGTCAGCGGCGATGCTGGCTTCTTCCGCGTGGAGTATGTGCCGTAGGAGGCTGAAGAACATGAAACTTATGAAGATTAAAACTAACGCCTTGTTGCCCTTAAAGCTGAAGGATGACGAGTTTATGCTCACGAAGCGGGCTTCCATCCTGCTGGGCTCGCGCCTCGCGAGCACAATCTTCTTCCTGTCGCTTTTGCCCCCGCCCGCTTGGGCGCAACCAGGGCCGTCAATCACGCAGCAACCCGCCAGTCAAACGGCTCTGGCCGGGAGCAATGTGACGTTGAAGGTCGTGGTGGCAGGCACCGGTCCGTTCACCTACCGATGGCAATTGAACGGCGTCAATCTTTTTCCCAACTACCCAATCATCACCACCGTGGCGGGCAACGGGTCGTCCGGTTACTCGGGCGACGGTGGCGCGGCGACCAACGCCGGCCTGGACTATCCTACTGGCGTGGCAGTGGACGCCTCAGGCAACCTGTTCGTCGCGGACCAGTTAAACAACCGCATTCGAAAAGTGGACGGCAATGGGATCATCACCACCGCGGCGGGCAGCGGATTGTACGGTTCCAACCGATCGGGGGGCTATTCTGGCGACGGCGGCCCGGCGACCAACGCCGGCCTGAATTGTCCTGCGGGCGTAGCGGTGGACGCCTCAGGCAACCTGTTCATCGCGGACTCTGAAAACGAACGCATTCGGAAAGTGGACGCCAACGGGATCATCTCCACGGTGGCCGGCAACGGGGTGACTGTTCTAGTTGGTCCCATTCCCATCCTTCACAGCGGCACCTACTCCGGTGACGGCGGCGCGGCGACCAACGGCGGCCTGAATGGCCCTCTTGGCGTGGCGGTGGACGGCTCTGGCAACCTGTTCATCGTGGACTACGACAATTACCGCATTCGGAAAGTGGACACCAACGGGATCATCACCACCGTGGCGGGCGACGGGTCGTACGGCTACTCCGGCGACGGCGGCGCAGCGGCGAATGCCAGCCTATGGAATCCTTCCAGCGTGGCGGTGGACGGCTCCGGCAACCTGTTCATCGCGGACTCGGGAAACAATCGCATCCGTAAAGTGGACGCTTACGGCATCATTACCACAGTGGCTGGCATCGGGTCGTACAGCTACTCCGGTGACGGCGGCCCCGCGACCAACGCCGGCCTTTCGTATCCTTCTGGCGTGGCAGCGGACGCCTCCGGGAACCTGTTCATCGCGGATTCGAACAACGGCCGCATTCGGAAAGTGGACACTTACGGGATCATCACCACCGTGGCGGGCGGTGGTTACTCCGGCGACGGTGGCGCGGCGACCAACGCCAGCGTCGCCCCTTCTGGCGTGGCGGTGGACGCCTTCGGCAACCTCTTCATCGTGGATACGGACCACGCCGTCATCCGGCAAGTTGCTCTGGGTGGTTTTCCCACGTTGAACCTCGAGGGTGTTTCTGCCGCGAACGCCGGCGAATACCAACTCATCATCACCAGCCCGTATGGCAGCGTCACCAGCGCGGTCGCCACGGTGACGGTGCTGCTCCCGCCACGCGCTGCGACCGCAACCGCAAATTTGGTGAATGACTTTGTGGTGGGAGCCACCGTTACCGATGGCGGTTATGGCTACACCAACACGCCGACCGTGAGCATCATCGGTGGGGGTGGAAGCGGGGCGCAGGCCGTGGCCGTGGTCAGCAATGGGGTGGTCATTGCCGTCAACGTTCTGGACGCGGGTGACGGCTACACCAACACGCCGGTCATCGTCATTGCGCCGCCGTTCCTTCCACAGCCCGTCGCCGCAACTGCAACCGCAACGTTGGTGAATGACTTTGTGGTGGGAGCCACCGTTACTGACGGAGGGTTCGGCTATACCAACACGCCCACCGTGAGAATCATCGGCGGCGGCGGCAGTGGGGCGCAGGCCGTGGCCGTGGTGAGCAATGGGGTGGTCATCGCGGTGAGCATTCTGGACGCGGGTTACGGCTACACCAACCCGCCGGCCATTGTCATCGCGCCACCGTTCATTCCGCCGCCCACCCTGGGCATTGCGGCGATGTCGCGCTTGAGCTTCACCAATCTGGCGCTGGGCACCAATTACCAGCTTCAGTCTTTCTCTGGGGGCACATGGTCCAACCTGCGCGCGGCTTTCACCGCCGCCGGCTCCACCGTTACGGAGTACGTCTCGGGAACAGCTTCGGCCAACAGCTATCGTCTGGCCGCCGCGCCGGTTCCCAGCCAGGCGTACGCCACGGCGCAGTTGGACAACGGGTTCGTGGTAGGGGCTACGGTGACCAGCGGCGGGTCGGGGTATGCCACCATCCCCGCGGTGAACATCACCGGCGGGGGCGGCAGCGGGGCGGAGGCCGTGGCCGTGGTGAGCAACGGAGTGGTCAGCGCGGTCAACGTTCTGGATGCGGGTTACGGCTACACCAACGCGCCCAGCATCACAATAGCACCGCCTCCGCCTCCGGCAACGGCCCTGTGGCCGATGGTGACTCAGGCGATGGAACTGGATTTGGGAAGCCTTTGGCCCTACGGCAATTACCAACTGGAGTTTAGCCCGGTCGCCGGAGGGGTCTGGAGCAATCTCCGCCTCCCGCTCACTCCTACCTCAAGCACCAGCACCCAGTACGCCAATGTCAGCGGCAATGCAGGCTTCTTCCGCGTGGAGTATGTGCCGTAGGACACTGAAGAAGAAACCCCGGTGTGGAACCCCAAAAAGGAATGGACAGAACATAAAGTTTACGAACCTGAATTTTTCAAGATAGACCACTATGAAACGACACATGATCAGAACTCATCCAATCGCCTCAGTCTTCATCGGGCTCTTGTTGCTAGGCGGCTTGGCGACCTCAGCCTGTTCACAAGTGCTCACCCACCGATACAGCTTCAATGAACCGGCCGGTTCGAGGACCTTCGCGGACTCAGTGGGCAGCGCCGACGGCACAGTGATCGGCACCGCGAGTCTGGACGGCAGCGGACATCTCGTATTGCCCGGGGGGGGCGGGGGGAATAGTACTAATGACAACTATGCCGAACTGCCGTCCCACCTGATTGACAGTTACAGCGCGGTGACCTTCGAGTTCTGGGTCGCCATTGGCTCGAGTCCAACCTGGGGCCGGTTGGTCGACTTCGGCAACACCGACATAAACGGTTATTGGGAAAACGCCATTGACTGCGCGCCGAACAGCGGCTGGAATGGCATCAACTTCGAAGTCCCCGGCTGGCATGTTACCCCCGATCCCCCCCTCACCAATTGGACCGGATACCTGGTGTTGATTTTCAATCCCGGTCAGTATCTGGCCATTTACACCAACGGTTTCTTGATGGGCATGACCACCGGCGTGCTAACTCCTATGGCGGACCTTAACACTGTCCACAGTTACCTGGGCAGGTCGTCCGAAATGGTCGATCCGAACGGCGTGGCCACGATCGACGAGTTCCGCATCTACAACGGCATTCTGTCCCTCCGGCAGATTGCGGCGGATGCGGCGGCTGGACCCGCAGGGATGGGTTGGGACCAGCCATACGCCGCGACTGCAACCGCGACCTTGGTGAATGACTTTGTGGTGGGAGCCACCGTTACCGATGGAGGGCTTGGCTACACCAACACCCCTACCGTGAGCATCATTGGTGGCGGAGGCAGTGGGGCGCAGGCCGTGGCGGTGGTGAGCAACGGGGTGGTCATCGCCGTCAACATTCTGGATGCGGGTGACGGCTACACCAACGCGCCGGTCATCGTCATTGCGCCGCCGTTCCTTCCGCAGCCCGTCGCCGCGACTGCAACCGCAACCGTGGTGAATGACTTTGTAGTGGGAGCCACCGTTACCGATGGTGGGCTGGGCTACACGAACACACCTACCGTGACAATCATCGGTGGCGGAGGCAGTGGGGCGGAGGCAGTGGCGGTGGTGAGCAATGGCGTGGTCGTTGCGGTCAACATCCTGGATGCGGGTGACGGCTACACCAACCCGCCGGTCCTCGTCATTGCGCCGCCGTTCCTTCCGCAGCCCACGCTGGGCATTGCGGCGATGTCGCTCTTGAGCTTCACCAATCTGGCAGTGGGCACCAATTACCAGCTTCAGTCGTTTCTGGCCGGCATCTGGTCCAACCTGGGCGCGGCTTTCACCGCCGCCGGCTCCACCGTTACGCAGTACGTTTCGGGAACAGCTTCGGCCAACAGCTATCGTCTGGCCGCCACGCCGGTTCCCAGCCAGGCGTACGCCACGGCGCAGTTGGACGACGGGTTCGTGGTAGGAGCTACGGTGACCAACGGCGGGTCGGGGTATGCCACCATCCCCGCGGTGAGTATCATCGGTGGGGGCGGTGGCGGGGCGCAGGCCGTGGCGGTGGTGAGCAACGGGGTGGTCACCGTGGTCAACGTTCTGGATGCGGGTTACGGTTACACCAACGCGCCCAGCATCATCATCGCACCGCCTCCGGCAACGGCGACGGCCTTGTCGCCGATGGTGACTCAGGCGATGGAACTGGATTTGGGGAGCCTTTGGCCCTACGGCAATTACCAACTGGAGTTTAGCCCGGTCGCCGGAGGGGTCTGGAGCAATCTCGGCCTCCCGTTCACTCCCACATCGAGCACCAGCACCCAGTACGTCAACGTCAGCGGCAATGCGGGTTTCTTTCGCCTGGCGTATGTGCCGTAGGAAACTGAAGAAGAACCCGCACAGAAACGAAAGGACAGAACATGAAAAACACGAAGATGAAACACATCCGCAGGCTGGCCGGGAATTTGCCGGGCGTCGTGCTATGGCTGGCCGTCCTGCCTGTGGCCGCCTTCGGCCAGGAGGCCGGCACGGTCTATATTGGGAATAGCTTGACCGTCCCAAACGGCGGGCCGGATGGTCTGCCACCCTTGGTAATTCTGGGAGAATATAGTCCGGCGGGTCCGTTGGCCAGCTCCACGGTGACCTTGCCCACCGGCACGGTCCAAGACGTCAAATTCTATGGGCAAGATTACAGTTTTACATTGTATGCGCTGTCCTTAGTTACGAACGGACCCAACCCCAACGAGCAGACATTCACCGTCGTCGCTTCAGAGAGCTTTTCCGGTTCTGCATCAACCCTTGGTATTCAAACCCTGCCCGTTTCAGGTTTCTTGGTAAACGCTGGAGATTTTCTGGCGTTCGCTGGTGCCGGACCCTACTACCCTCAAAATCCCAACGACGCTACGAATAGCGACGCTGCTTATGAGGATTCGTCCAATCCCGGTTCCTTTATAGCAACACCGCCGGGCGGTCCAGGGTCGGTGTTCACCGTGGGACTTAACCCCGATCCGAGCGCGAATTACGAATACATACCCGATTACTTCGGGAACCAAGGCCGGAACTACGGCATTGGCGTCGATGTTTCGTTGGGCTGTGGCATAAGCATCGATTGCCCCAACAATATTGTCGCCACTACGTCCAGCAACAGCCTGGTGGTCGCTTTCTCGGTGAACGCCCGGGATAGTTGCTCCACCAACTTCACGCTGATTTCTGAACCGCCTTCGGGAACCGAATTTGCCCTGGGAACAACCACCGTGACCAACACGGTGACCGACTCTTTGGGGAACAGCAATACTTGCAGTTTCTCGGTGACAGTGCTGCCCCGCGCGGCCGGGTGTGTCCCGCCGCCTTCGGGCCTGGTCAATTGGTGGCCGGGCGAGGGCAATGCGGTTGACAGCGTGGGCGGAAACAACGGGACTCTGGAGGGCGGAGTCACATACACAAACGGCGATGTGGGACAGGCGTTCAACTTTGACGGAGCCAGCGGGTTCATCAGCACTGCGTCGCTCATAACCAACCCGCAAACATTCACCCTGAGCCTGTGGTTCAGAACAACCACGACGCAAGGCGGAGTGCTAATCAGTTTCGATGAAAGCCAAACGAGCGTAGCACCCAACAGCGGCTATTATGACCGAAATATATACATGGATAATATTGGGGCGCTGCACTTTGGATTTTGGAACCCAGGACCCCTCCAGATCAATTCCGCTGCGGGATACAACGACAACAACTGGCATTGGGCGGTGGGGAGTTTGTCCGCAAGCACGGGGCTCAGCTTTTATCTGGATGGCGTTTTGGTGGAGAATAATCCTGCTGCGAACGTTGCCGCGATTTACAACGGTTGGTGGAGAATCGGTGAATGCGATCTAGATAATTGGCCGTTCCATCCTTCCAGTGTCTATTTCAAGGGCGAAATTGATGAAGTGGCCATTTTCAACCGCGTGCTGTCTCCCGCGGAAGTTTATGCCATTTACGCCGCCGGAAGCGCAGGGATGTGCTCTGGCCAGCCATACGCCGCGACCGCAACCGCAACCGCAACTGTGGTGGATGACTTTGTGGTGGGAGTTACCATTACCGATGGCGGGTCCGGCTACACCAACACCCCTACCGTGAGCATCATCGGTGGGGGTGGAAGCGGGGCGCAGGCCGTGGCCGTGGTCAGCAATGGGGTGGTCATCGCGGTGAACATTCTTGATGCGGGTTCCGGCTACACGAACCCGCCGGTCATCGTAATCGCGCCGCCGTTCCTTCCGCAGCCCATGGCCGCGACCGCAACCGCAACCTTGGTGAATGACTTTGTAGTAGGAGCCACCGTTACTGACGGAGGGTTCGGCTATACGAACACACCCACCGTGACAATCATTGGTGGCGGCGGCAGCGGGGCGCAGGCCGTGGCCGTGGTGAGCAATGGGGTGGTCATCGCGGTGAACATTCTTGATGCGGGTTCCGGCTACACGAACCCGCCGGTCATCGTCATCGCGCCGCCGTTCCTTCCGCAGCCCACGCTGTGCATTGCGGCGATGTCGCTCCTGAGCTTCACCAATCTGGCAGTGGGCACCAATTACCAGCTTCAGTCTTTCTCTGCGGGCACATGGTCCGACATGGGCGCGGCTTTCACCGCCGCCGGCTCCGCCTTTACGCAGTACGTCCCGGGAACGGCTTCGGCCAACAGCTATCGTCTAGCCGCCACGCCGGTTCCCAGCCAAGCGTACGCCACGGCGCAGTTGGACAACGGGTTCATGGTAGGGACTACGGTGACCAGCGGCGGGTCGGGGTATGCCACCATCCCCGCGGTGAGCATCACCGGCGGCGGCGGCAACGGGGCGGAGGCCGTGGCCGTGGTGAGCAACGGAGTGGTCATCGCGGTGGACGTTATGGATGCGGGTTACGGCTACACCAACGCGCCCGCCATCATCATCGCCCCGCCCCCGCCTCCGGCAACGGCCCTGTGGCCGACGGTGACTCAGGCGATGGAACTGGATTTGGGGAGCCTTTGGCCCTACGGCAATTACCAACTGGAGTTTAGCCCGGTCGCCGGAGGGGTCTGGAGCAATCTCGGCCTCCCGTTCACCTCCACATCAAGCACAAGCACCCAGTCTGTCAACGTCAGCGGCAATGCGGGATTCTTTCGCCTGGCGTATGTGCCGTAGATGACTGAAGAAGAGCCAACCTGTTTGAAGATTGCAGGGGCGAACAGGCACATCATGCTTCCGGGCACGATGAAAACGTCTATGAAAACAACAAGAGCAGTCGTCGGTATTCTCACCAACCGCTCTTGCCAAGCCGGCGAAATGGCTGTTAGCAAAGGAATTAAACAATGAAAACACGCAGTACACATCTGTTCTCGCTGCCCACGCTGTTCCCGCCGCCACCTGGACGCCTGCAAGACAGACGCACAGCGATTCAACCGCGTTTGGCTCGAATCAATGGCGGCCACGATAGAATCCGTTTCACGCAATTGTCGGAAAGGCTTCTGAGCCCTCCCAGGTTATCGAGAACCTATTAACCTCTGCCTCAGTGATTTCTCCGCAGCGGAACATCCAGCCGATACCTACCACCCAAGGCCCTCCCCCCGCCCGAAACAGCCCAAAAAGTGCCCCGGCTTCAGCCTTGGCCAGAAAGTGTCTTGGACACCGCAACTGCATGCCTGTCTTGGTTTGAATTGACAGGAAAGCTACTACTAAAGCCAGCCAAATCCTGAAGCTCAACAATGCAACATCGCTGCCGACAGGGCAGGGTGCTGTCCTCACTGCCCTGTAAGAGCCAATCGGGTGCAGACTCCAATCGCCCGGTTTAACAGAAAGCGAATTCGCGGGAGAGCCGGAGAGGTGCCACGCAGGCAAGAGTTGCAGTTTGGGCAATTCTGGTGTATAATCATACAAGTTCCCCAGCCTAATATTTGGGACGCAGCGTTCCACGGGCCAAGGCCGGGAGGCTGATTCATGGGCGAATCAACGGAACCGGTGGCGCAAGTCCTCGAGGGGGTCGGCGCCTGGGATGCCAAGCGGCGGAGAAGCTGCTGCCGCTGGTTTACATTGTCGGCCTGACGTTTGAGGAAACCACTTCGATTTGCGCCTCTTGCTCTGGTTTTTCGTTTAGTGTTTTGGAATATGCCTCCACATCATGAGTGAGCTTACCGAACGCGAGGTGGCCATCTTCAACACCGCCCGGCGGCTGGCTGGCTCCGAGCGCGCGGCTTGTCTCGACGAGGCGTGTGCCGGCGATGCCGCGTTGCGCCAACGGCTCGATGAACTCCTTCGCGTGGATGAGCCTGCAGGTGACTTCCTGGAAAAACCCGCCTATGGCGACTCAAGCGCCGCAGCAAGGCCTGGCGGAACTTTCCGGTTGCCTGTTTCCTTGTCCGAAAAGCCGGGCGACAGGATTGGCCCCTACAAACTCCTCCAACAAATCGGCGAAGGAGGTTGCGGTGTGGTCTATATGGCCGAGCAGGAAGCTCCGATTCGCCGCCGGGTCGCCCTGAAGGTCATCAAGTTGGGCATGGACACCAAGAGCGTCATCGCCCGATTCGAGGCGGAGCGGCAGGCCCTGGCCTTGATGGACCATCCGAACATCGCCAAGGTCCTGGACGTCGGCGCGACCGAGGCGGGCCGGCCTTATTTCGTGATGGAGCTGGTCAAGGCCATTCCCATCACGCGCTACTGCGACGAGAACAACCTGAGCACGGTGACTCGGCTGGGTTTGTTTGTTCAAGTCTGCCAGGCGATTCAGCATGCTCACCAGAAGGGAATCATTCATCGGGACATCAAGCCGTCGAACATCCTGGTCGCTGACCATGATGGAGTGCCGGTGCCCAAGATCATAGATTTTGGCATTGCCAAGGCGACGACCGATCAGCGGTTGACGGACAAGACAGTCTTTACGGCTCTGGAACAGTTCATCGGCACTCCGGCCTACATGAGTCCCGAGCAGGCCAAGCTGAGCGGGCTGGACATTGACACGCGCAGCGACATTTATTCGTTAGGCGTGCTGCTCTATGAGTTGCTGACCGGCAAGACCCCCTTCGAGGCCAAGCGGTTGCTGGCAGCGGGGTTGGATGAAGTGCGCCGCATCATCCTGGAAGAGGAGCCGGTGCCGCCATCAACAAGGCTGGAAACGTTGGAGGCGGCGGAACAGACGACCTTGGCCAAGCTCCGTCAATCCGATGCACCCAAACTGGTGCATTTGATTCGCGGGGACCTGGATTGGATCGTGATGAAGTGTTTGGAGAAGGACCGGGGGCGGCGCTATGAGACAGCCAACGGTCTGGCGATGGATATTCAACGCCACTTGGGAAACGAACCGGTCCTGGCCCGGCCGCCGAGCGCCGCCTACCGGCTGCAAAAGACCTGGCGGCGTAACAAGACCACCTTCGCCGTCGCCACGCTGATGGCCGCAGTGCTCGTGGCCGCCACTGGCATCAGCACTTGGCAGGCCGTCCTGGCTAAACAACGCCTCGTGGAGTCCAAAGCCAATGCGACCCTGGCCAAACAACGCCTCGCCGAGTCCGAAGCCAATGAGACACTCGCCAAACAGCGCCTCGCCGAGTCCGAAGCTATCTCCAAATTCCTGACCGAAGTGTTCCAAAGTCCCGACCCTGCGCGCGACGGCCGCACCATCACCGTCGCCGAAACTCTTAGCAATGCGACGAAGACGCTTGAGACTGAACTGACCAACCAGCCCGCGCGCCGTGCCAAACTCCAAGCCACCCTCGGCCTTACCTACTTCGCGCTGGGCCTTTACGGCGAGGCCATCCCGCTGCAAGAAAAGGTTCGAGATTATTACTTGACCAACTCCGACCGGGAACATCCCGACACGCTTACGGCGATGGACAGCCTGGCGAGGTCGTACGTCGAAGCCGGTCGCTGGGACGAGGCGCTCAAGATAGGCGAGCAGGTGCTGGGACTCCGCCGCAAGGCGCTCGGCCCGGAACACTCCGACACGATCAAGGCGATGCAACATCTGGCGATTTATTACAGCGAGGCCGGCCGTCGGGACGAGGCTCTCAAGCTGCGGGAAGAGGTGCTGGCGCTTAACCGTAAGTTACTCGGCCCGGAACACCCCGACACGCTCGACGCGATGCACAACCTGGCGAATTCTTACTGGGAACGGGGCCGCCAGAACGAGGCGCTCAAGCTGCGGGAGGAAGTGCTGGCGCTCCGCCGCAAGGTCAGCGGCCCGGAGCACCCCAGGACACTCAACGCGATGAACAATCTGGCGGTTTCCTACGACGAGGCAGGCCGCCGGGATGAAGCCATCAAGATGAAGGAGGAAGTGCTGGCGCTGTTCCGCAAGGTCAGCGGCCCAGAACACCCCGAAACTCTCAGGGCGATGTACAACCTGGCGATTTCGTTCGACGACGCCGGCCGCCGGGACGAGGCGCTTCAACTCGGAGAGCAGGTGCTGGCGCTCCGTCGCAAAGTGAGCGGCCCGCAACACCCCGACACGCTCCTGGCGATGCACAACCTGGCGACTTTCTACTACGAGGATGGCCGCTGGGCCGAGGCCCTCAAGACGTTTGAAGAGGTGCTGGCACTCCGCCGCAAGGTGCTCGGACCGGAACACCCCAACACGCTGAAAACTCTCCGTGAAATCGCCTGGATTTTGGCTACCAGAGGGTGTTAGGAAATTCAAAATGCAGACCCTTGATTCCATTGGGCAAAACGCGTGTTTCGGAGAATCCAGGAAAATGGCGATGCCTTTTCCCTTATTTTGCGGAAGCGCACAAAAGCAGGGTCCGCTGCTGTTTTCGATGGTTTTCCCCATACCGTTTCTACGCCGGGTCCCAAGGCCGACGGAGGGAGTGTGATTTTCCGAGAGGATCTCATTCCAGGATAGGCACTTATGGCGAATTTCCTAACACCCTCTACAAGCGATGATCCAGAGCTTCGAAACGGCACAAACGCGGTGCATTTTGTGGAAGAAGCTGTGTCGGCGACCCACCGCACGAACGCCGGTTTTCTCGACACTTTGGCTGCCGCTTATGCCGAGACGCAACAGTTCGACAAGGCTGTAGCGGTGCAGCAAGAGGCCATCGGCCTGCTCCAGAGCGAGCAGGAAAAGAAGGATTACGACTCACGATTGAAGCTTTATCAGGCGGGCAAACCTTTCCGGTTGAAACCAAACCCCTAGGTTTTCCTCAGCGCCGATCGTGACGAAATCGGGAGGGGTGAGCGCCTGCGAGCCCGTGACCTCAAGTTGCCTTGTGCCTTGATCGAATTCTCCCAAAGATGAAGCCACTTCCAGCCATATTTTCTGGCGCAACGCCGGGGAATTTTGTATTCGTGCCTCGTTGAGCGACGTTACCCATATTCTTGAGTCCATCGAGAACGGTGACCGGAAGGCCGCCGATGAACTGCTGCCGCTGGTGTACGAGGAATTACGCAAGCTGGCGGCGGCCAAGATGGCCAGCCAGTCCGCCGGCCACACCTTGCAGCCCACCGCTCTTGTCCACGAAGCCTGGCTGCGCCTGGCTGGCGCAGATGCAACATTCGCAGGACGCACCCATTTCTTTGCTTCCGCCGCCGAGGCCATGCGCCACATTCTGGTTGATCACGCGCGCAGCAAGTCCGCCCAACGCCACGGCGGCGGCCAACAGCGCGTCGAGTTCAACGAAGCCGGACTCGCCGCTCCCAGCCATGACGACCAAATTCTTGCCGTCAATGACGCCCTGGACAAACTCGCAGCGGAAAACAAACTCGGCGCCGACTTGGTCAAACTGCGCTATTTCGGGGGAATGACGCTGGCCGAAGCCGCCCAAGCACTGGGTGTTTCCGAGCGCACGGCCGACAACTACTGGGCTTACGCCAAGGTCTGGCTGGCCCGCGAGATCCAAGCTCAACGCCGTTAAGCTGCAGTGGCTGTCCGTTGCGCCGTCGGGCGCTCGCCTTCCTGCAATCCACCGCAACGGATTCCACCGCCATCCTTCCTCTGAATTTCGTTTTGCGCCTTTGGCACAGAAATCTCGTTTGTCTGTATGAGCCTGTGAACTCAAGTAGCAAAAACATGAACTCAAGAAGCCGGAAAATCGGCATCACCAACCTATAAAGGACACCATTATGATTGACTTCAACTCTTCCCGAAATCTGGCGGCGCGTCCGCGCGTCGGTTGTTTTCTTGCCGTGACCGAGCCATTACCTAGCAGGAAGCCGGTTTTGGCTCTGCTAATGCGACTGCTCTGGGCAGCCGCGCTCGTGCTTCCCACTTTTGGAGCCTCGGCCAGCGTAGTCTTCACCAACCTTCATTCGTTCACTGGCACCGATGATGGCTCAAATCCCTATGCCGGGCTGGTGCAGGGCAGCGACGGCAGTTTTTATGGCACGACTGACAGCGGCGGCAGGAACAACGATGGCACCGTGTTCAAAATCAGCGCCAATGGGGCGCTAACCAGTTTGTATTCATTCACTGACGCCAATGACGGCGGGAATCCATATGCCGGGCTGGTGCAGGGCAGCGACGGCAATCTCTATGGCACGACTGAAGGCGGCGGCACGAACAACTATGGCACCGTGTTCAAAATCAGCACGAATGGGGTGCTCACCAGTTTGCATTCATTCACTGGCACCAATGACGGCGGGAATCCATACGCCGGGCTGGTGCAGGGCAGCGACGGCGATCTTTATGGCACGACTTCCGGTGGCGGCACGAACGGCGCTGGCACCGTGTTCAAAATCAGCACCAATGGGGCACTGACCAATTTGTATTCCTTCACCGGCGGCAATGATGGCGCAAATCCCGTGGCCGGGCTGGTGCAGAGCAGCGACGGCACTTTCTATGGCACGACGTTCAACGGCGGCACTAATGGTTCTGGCACGGTGTTCGCCCTCAACACCGATGGCACGGGTTTTACGATCCTGCATACTTTCACGAGGGGTGGCTTAAATCAGTTTCACATGTATACCAACAGCGACGGAGCTAATCCGCAGGGCGGATTGGTTTTATCGGGCAACACACTGTATGGGACGGCGGCTCGTGGCGGGAGTTCGGGCTTCGGCACGGTGTTCGCCCTCAACACCAATGGGGCGCTGAACACTTTGCATTTATTCACCGGCGGTAATGATGGCGGAGTTCCCCTTGCGGGGCTGGTGCAGGGCAACGACGGCAATTTCTATGGCACGACTGCAAACGGCAGCGTGAGCCGAATCGGGACCGTTTTTCGGCTGACCGTTGTGCCGGCGTTCCAGGCCGTAACGCTGACCAACAGCACGCTGAGTCTGACTTGGAGCACGGAGGCTGGAGGGACGTATCAGTTGCAGTACAATTCTGACTTGAGTTCGAGCAACTGGATCAACTTGCGCAGCCCCGTCACCGCAACCGGAGCGACGCTCAGCACCACAGACTCCCTCACGAACGCCCCGCGACGGTTTTATCGGCTCGTGCTCTCGCCGTAAGGATTCTAACTTTAATTCTCAGGCTGCTCGAGCGGGAGCTTCCAGTTTGGAGATGTGGGCGGCCCATATCCGCGGCGTGACTTGGGCGACCCGCGAGTTTTGGACTTCCGTCTCCCGCCTGCACTTTGCACCCAGGGCCCACCTCCCCGGGTTCTTCGTTGTTCGGTGGAAACGCCCATACCCTTTGGGACACCACTGAGGATGAAAACCCGTTGGGCAGCCGCCCAGTCATCATTCGTCCCTATATCCTCCATAATGCATATTGGTACGAATCGGGCTATTTTCGGGGTAATGAGTGGAGTGGCGTCCGCTACCACCCGCTCATACCTCGGTAGCCCCACGGGAGCCTCACCGTAGTACCTCCGTATGGGTAACGGAGGTACTACGGTGAGACTCCGGGGAGGCTCCGGTGCGGCCCGCAGGACGGTCTGGCGCAGGGTCGGAGGAGTAGTAGGGGGCCAGAGAAGAACCCCTCCGCCCGAAACGGCCCAAAGAGTGCCCCGGTTTCTGCACTGGCCAGAAAGTGTCTTGGACACAGCGACTGGAAGGTCCACAGAGCCGCGGGCTCCGTGCATCCGCCGGCGAGAAGGTCTGCCCCAAGCGTAAATCGTTCCGCCGCGGAAATGCCGCGGGAAATTGGTCTGGATAAGCTTGGCTGATCGAAAACGGGGTTTTGAGGGAGTTCTATGGGTATAGGACATGTCCAGGGTATGTCCAGGGTGCCCCCAGACCTCTCCGAGGGAGCCGCGGAAGGCGAGTAGTATTCGGAAGGCTTATGGTGATGGGATGAGGGATGAAACCTGAAAGCTAAAACCTGAAAGCTGAAAGGCCTGGGCAACGAACCAAGGCGGGCCGGAAGCCACCCCAAGGCCACTTCAATGCGACCTCAAAGCCACCCCAAGGCTTGTTGATAGCCAAGCGATAGGCACCCCAAAGCCACCCTCATGCGACCTCAAAGCCACCCCAAAGCCACCCCAAGGCTATCCCAAAGCCTGCGCCTCTAGTCCGATTGCCCCTGAGATTGCCTTTTTCCGTGGATTCTGTGCCCCCTGCTGCGGCTCAGCCTCAATAATTCAGTTCAACCACAGATAAACACAGATCAACACAGATAAGGAATGCTCAGTACCACGCTTTTCCCGGGCGGGCATCCGGTCATCGGACAGGGACGCAAAGCCAGGCGAGGCAAAACCGGAGTTCAGTCCTCAGAATCTGTGTTTATCTGTGTTCATCTGTGGTTTTCCATTGCATAGATACGGCTCAGCCTCTCCGGGCCGTTCCAGTGGCGAGGAGCTCGGCGTGCTGCCCCCTCAGGCGCAGACTTCCCGGATGACCTGGAAACGTTCATCGCCCGCATCGAGCACCATGAAGCTTGATTCGACGGCAGGAAAGGGCACAGTGCACGAACCTTGAGTGCCGTTGCATGAGAACAGCGCATCCTGTTTGCCGGATCACAGCCGTCCTGGCCATTGGCGCCGGGATCATTTCCACCCCTGCCCAGGATATGGACAAGAAGCTGAACGCCTTTTTTCGGGAATACCTGGAGACCGAATTTCGCGATCAGCCGCTGGAGGCGACGCGACTGGGCGACCACCGGTTCGACTCCCTGCTGGATAACCTCTCGCACGAGGCGATCGAAGCCCGGCGTGTGCGCGCGGGCGAAACGTTGGCGGCCCTGCCCCAGCGGATCGAGTACGCCCAGCTCTCGCGGAACAGCCAGATTGATTACGAGATCTTCCGCCAGGACCTGTCGCGTTCGATTTGGCTGGCGGAGAACCTCCATCCTTACGAGGAGGATCCGCGGGTCTATGGCGAGTACCTCAGCGACAGCGTCTATCTGCTGCTGGCGCAATCCACGCTGCCGAAAGAGACGAACATCGCCAATTGCCTGGCCCGCATGGAACTAATTCCCCGGGTCGTGGCGTCCGCGAGGGACAACTTGCGTCATCCGGCGCGTCCTTTGCTGGAGACGGCGATTCGCCAGAACCGGGGTTCGATCGCGTTCTATGAGAAGGACCTTTTTGAGTTTGCGGGCAAGACCCCGCAGCTCGCCGCGCTGAAGGCTTCGGCCCAGCGGGTGGCGGCCTGCCTGAAGGAGTACCAGACCGTCCTCGAAAAGGACCTGCTCCCGCGCGCCACAGGCGAATGGCGGCTGGGCCGCGACAAGTTCTACCGCAAGCTCGAACTGGAACTGGACGCCAACCTGACGGCCGACCAGGTCCTGGCCGATGCGCAGGCGGAATTTGAGCGAGTGCAGCGGGACATGTACGTGGTCGCGCGCCAGCTCTGGAGCGGGTATTACACGGGCCGCGCGCTGCCGCCGGATGACGCGGCGGGCCGGCGTGAGACGATTCAGAAGGTGCTCGACCGCATCGGGCAAGACCACGGCCGGCCCGAGACCCTGACGCGCGATGTGCGGAAAGCGGTGGCTCAAATCAAGCGGTTTATTTCCGAGCGGGATCTGCTGCGTCTGCCCAAACCGGATTCGTGCCGGGTGGTGGAGATGCCTGAGTTCGAGCGCGGCAACTCCACCGCTTACATGAATTCTCCGCCGCCGCTGGACCCCAAGGCCCTGGGCTATTATGCGGTCAGCCCGCCGCCCAAGGACTGGAGCGCCCAGCAGGTGAAGAGCTATTTCGAGGAGTACAACCAGTGCATGCTGCAGATTCTGACCATCCATGAGGCCTACCCGGGGCACTATGTTCAATTTGAGTACGCCAACCGCAATCCCTCCGTGATTCGGCGTGTGGTGCAATCGGGAGTGTTCATCGAGGGGTGGGCGGTCTATACCGAGCAGACCATGCTCGACGAGGGGTATGGGCGGGGCGACCTGGCGTTGAGGTTAACGCAGTTGAAGTTCTACCTGCGGGCGGTGGCCAACACCATCCTCGATCACCAGATGCATTGCACCGAGATGACTGATGACGAAGCGCTCAAGTTCCTCATGGAACAGGCGTATCAGTCCGAAGGGGAGGCGCGCCTGAAGATCATTCGTGCCAAGCAGAGCGCGGTGCAGCTCTCCACGTATTTTGTCGGGCGGATGGCGCACTACCGGTTGCGCCAGGCCGTTGAACGTGAGGCGGGGGTGCAATTCGATTTGGGCCGGTATCACGAAGCGGTGCTGGCCCATGGCCCGGTGCCGGTGAAGTACCTGCCGGAACTGGTGCGGGCGCGGTTGAACCAGCCGAGATGACTCCAACGCAGATGACCGAGCCGTCCACCACCGCCGTCCGCAGCCCCGCGAACGGAGGGCGCTACCCGCCGCAGATCAAGTTCATTATTGGCAACGAAGCCTGCGAGCGCTTCAGCTACTACGGTATGATCGGCATCCTGGAGCTGTATCTGAAGGACCGCATGCAAATGGGCGCCGATGGGGCGACGCAAGTCCTGCACCTGTTCGGCACGGCGGTTTATTTCCTCCCGTTACTGGGCGGGTGGCTGGCGGACCGTTACTGGGGGCGCTACTGGACGATCCTCAGCATCTCGATGTTCTACTGTCTCGGCAATGCCATGCTGGCCCTGTTTGAAGGAAGCCGTGCGGGCTTGTTCGTGGGACTGGCGCTCCTGGCGATCGGCGCGGGTGGCATCAAACCGTGCGTCTCGGCCTTCGTCGGCGACCAGTTTGGGCCGAACCAGGACCATGTGTTGCGGAAGGTCTATGGCTGGTTCTACTGGTCAATCAATCTTGGTTCCGCCTTCGGCTTCTTCGTCATCCCCATGGTTCGCAACAAAGCCGGCTACAGTTGGGCGTTCGGCGTGCCGGGTATCTTCATGGGCTTGGCCACGCTGATCTTCTGGCTCGGCACAAAGCACTACGTCCGTCAGCCGCCGCAGCGCGCTCAGGGCAGTGCGGGCTTCTGGACGGTGCTGTGGTTTGGTCTGAGGCATTACGGCCAGCGAAAGCCCGGGCAACGCTTTTGGGACGTCCCTCTCACCCGATTCACTCCCGAGGAGGTCCAAACCGCGCGAGTTGTGACGGGTATCTTGATGATCTTTCTGACCGTGCCGATGTTCTGGGCACTCTTCAACCAGGTCAACAGCACCTGGGTCCTGCAGGGCAAGAAGATGACGCCGTTCTACGTCCTGGACGGCGAGACGATGCAATCGGCCGGCGCGGTGCTGGTGATGATCTGGGTGCCGGTTCTGACGCTGGGCGTCTATCCTTGGCTCGAAAGGCGCGGCATCGGACCAACACCTTTGCGCCGCATGTCCGCAGGGATGGTCCTCGGGGCGGTGTCTTTCTTCATCTGCGGTTTCATCCAGTGGCATATGGACCGCGGCGCAAGGCTCAGTGTCGCCTGGCAGCTTGTCCCCTACGTCGTGCTCGAGGCCGGCGAGGTCATGTTGTCAGCGACGGCGCTGGAGTTTGCCTTCAGCCAGGCGCCCGAGCGGATGAAGAGCATCATCATGAGCTTCTGGTTGATGACGATCGCAGGCGGCCATTTTCTCGTGGCGGTGTTCACGAATCTGAACAGCACCTGCGTCCACGCGCACGGCGCGGCGGAGTTTTATTTCTACGCCGCGCTGATGGCGGTGGTGGCAGTAGCCTTCATCTTCTTGGCGACGCGTTACCGTGGTCGGGCGTCCCTGGCCGCCAGTTAGACCTGAGGTGAGCAGCACCGGCAGGCATTGTTGCCGGTCCTGCTTTGGGCTTAGACCGTTCAGCCCCGAGCCAATCGCATTTCGACATCACAAGGCACCAGTTCTCGGCCGTACCGTGTCTTGCGACGCCGTTGCTCGGTTTGAGGCGCTTACCACCAGAGATAAGGGTAAGCCACGGTGCGCGGAATCAGCCGGCACGGACGCCCCTTGTCGGCGCCGCCGTTGAGCGGGGCCGCCGTCGTGGGCTCGCCTCCGTCAGGAATATGGTCCTGACTCAGAGACTCCAACCCGGCCGGTACTCGGGGTGAACGTACGCGTTGGCGTTCTCGTGGTTGGTGAATAGCGCCTTCGCATTGTCCCACTTGAGTGTTTGACCGGGGAAGCGAATGGCAACGGCGCCGAGCAGCGCGGCCTGCGTAAGCGGACCGCCGTACCCGAAGCTGGACCCCGCCTGACGACCAGTGCGGATCGCTTCAATCCAGTCCCAGGCGTGGTTCTTGACCCGTAGGAGCTTCTCGACAGGGGCATTCTTGCCGGAGTATTGCTCCATGAGATTTTCCGGCAGCAGGCGGCAAGCGCCGCCTCCGTGAGAACCGTGCATAATCATCCCCTTGTCGCCAAAGAGGATGGCCCCTATGCCAGGCACCTGGTCGTCGGCCGCGAAATCCTGGGGCCTGGGAATCGGATTATTGCCGTCGTGCCAGACAAGTTTGACCGGGCCGCGTTGGTTGCGAGCCGGAAACTCGAAGGTGATCTTCGTAGCGGGAGGATAGGTCAGGCCCTGGTTCGCCGGGTCGTAATCGCTTACCTCCGCTTGGACCGTTGACGGCGCATCCAGGTCCAGCGCCCAGAACGTCGGGTCAATCACGTGACAAAACCAGTCGCCAATGGCGCCCGTGCCGAACGGCAGCCAGCCGCGCCAACTTCCTGGAATCCAGAACGGTGCGTAGGGACGGAACGGGACCGGACCGACCCACAGATCATAGTCGAGCCCTTTGGGCACCTCATAGTGCTGGCCGAGCTTGTCCAGGTTGCGGATCTGGCAATACAGTTCCTTGAAGGCGTCGCAGCCTGCGTGGACGGTATGCACCTGGCCGATGGCGCCAGCCCAAACCCACTCGCAGAGCCGGCGAATCGAAGCAAAGGAATGGCCCTGGTTCCCAAGCTGGGTGACCACCTTGTATTTGGTGGCAGCCTCCATGAGCGCCCGGACTTCGTGGACACTGTGCGCCAACGGCTTCTCACAATAAACATGCTTGTGATACTTCATGGCCTCCATGGCCACGACCGCGTGCGAGTGATCGGGGGTGCCGATGACCACCGTGTCTATCTCCTTGTCCATCTTGTCGAGCATGACGCGAAAGTCTTTGAACTGCCTGGCCTTGGGATACTGGGCGAACTTCTTGGCGGCGTATTTGTCGTCCACGTCGCAAAGCGCGACGAGGTTCTGGCCCTCGCCGGCGACGGCGTCAATGTCGTTACCCCCCTGGCCGCCGATGCCGATTCCGGCCACGTTGAGCCTGTCGTTGGCGGCCAGGCGCTCTGCCCCTTGCACCGCACTGCCGGGGAGAAGGTGGAGCGCGGCCACGCCCGCACTAGTAGCGGAGAGGAATTGCCTGCGGTTGATCAGATTGGATTTGTGGTGGTTCATGATGTTACTTTCGGGGAATGGCAATGATCAGGGGGTGATCGCTCAACGTTAAGTCGAGCGAAGCGATGCTGCTGAGAGTCTGGACTGGGTCCGTGCCGACGGTCGGATCGTAAACCTTGACCGAGGCGTGGGTGCCGCCGAGACGGACAGTCACGTGGTCGGCACCTTTGAGCCGCTCGCCCCAAACCAGCAGTTGGAAGGTGCCATCGCTGTTCTCCAGGAGCAGGTCGTGAACGGTAGCGGGTTCTTCGGCGATCGAGTAGTCGAGATGGGCGGGCCTGGCCAGAGTGCCGTTGTCGCCCAGGATCGTCGTGAGATTGTGCAGATAAACGCCGGCTTTTCGGGGCGTGTAGTCGGGCTTGAAGAAGCCGAAGCTTTGGTTGCCGCCTTCATCGGTGCGGTCACGGAGGAGATAGACCGAGGTGTGGCTCCAGCCGCGTTTGAACTGATCGAGGTACATACTCAGGAGATTCAAGGCATGGATTTCCTCCGTGACCTGCCCCGCGATGGAACAGCCGGTTTCCGTGGTCACCCGGGGCAAGGTTTGAAGTTCGGTTACGGTGTAGCCGGGGAACTTGCGGGCCCAGGTGAGGCCGTAGTTACCATAAAGGCCGTCCACCTGGCAGGCGGGGGTGGGATCTGCGGCATTCCAGGTCTTGTTGTCCATGAGACCGGGGGATGCGGGGTGATAGATGTAGTTGTGGACATTGGCAAAATCGGCGTACTTAGTGCCGTCGGGCATTAGAGTGTTAGCGCCGTTCGGGATGGTGAGGAACTGCAGGCCGACGTTGTCTCTCTCGGCGCCGTTCTCGGAGATGGACCAGACGGGATATTTCTTGAGGATCGGATCGCTCCTGACGGCTTGATAGAGGTCTCGCTGCAATTTGGCGACCGCCATCCATGACGGCGCCTGGCCGCCGCCCTTTTCGCCCTGGTAAGTGACGCCCCAGTTATTCGGTTCGTTATTGCCCTCGAAAGCGATGAGGGCATCCGCCTCGGCGAGCACCCTGGCGGATTCAATGAGTTTCCTGAGGTTGCTGCTGCCGCTGACGAGTCCCCAGTTGAAGCGGACGCCGGTTTTCTGGTGCAGTTCGAGGTAGGTCTGGATGGTGGTGGGGCCGTTGTCGCTCAAGCCCTCGACACCACCCCTGATCCAACGAAAGCCGCCGTACTTGACCATCTCGATGGTCTTATCGAGCGGCTGACCGCGATCGGGGAAGGTGGTATCCACGCCGATGCTGTTGAGGAATCGGGTGGTGGGAACGGCAGCAGGCGGGGCGGCGCTCGTCGCCGGAGGCAGTCCACCCAGGACCGCTAGGGAGACGCAGGCACAGGTCAATGACCGACCGACAGTGCCTCGACGGGAGAGGAGTTGTGCTTGCGGTTCCATCGTGTGTACCCCTTCGGCATGAGAGATGAACTGCGGCATCACAGGGGTTCAACAATAATGCACGGGTTACGCGGACGGCAAGCGGTTTCGGGCGGACGTCGCGCGGCGTTAATAACAGCCCCCTCCACAGCGTGTGAACGGAGGTTTTGTAATCGGTCAGTGACGGCAGGGCGCGCCACTCCGTGCGCGCCGGTTGACGGCAGGGCACGACGGCGCGCACGGAGTGACGCGCCCTGCCTCCACTGAGGCATTACGAGGTTTTTCCTTTCCCATACAGGAAATCCAGGCAAGCTGTGGTTGAATTCAATTGCCGATTCCAATACAACCTATGAAAACAAGCTCGATACTCCGAATAGCGATTGCCGGCCTGGTCCTTGTGACCGGGCTAACCTGCACCCGGACCGGTTTTGCTGCCGAGGCGCCCGCCAAAATCAAGGTCCTCCTGGTAACGGGGGACGATGTGCAGCCGGCCCACAACTGGCGCGAGGTTTCCCAGGCCCTCAGAGAGACGCTCATCGCCAGCGGCAGGTTCGACGTGCGGGTCTGCGAGGACGCCGGCGTGCTCGATTCCGCCGCGACGCTGGGTCGCTATGACCTCGTGTTTCTCGCCATGTATAACGCCAAGACGCCTACGCTGTCCGATGGCGCCAAGGAGAATCTCGCCAGCTTTGTGAAGGACGGGAAGGGCCTCGTGATTTCGCACCTGTCGAGCGCCTCTTTCAAGGAATGGGATGAGTTTCACAAGCTTTGTGGGCGCTACTGGGTGATGGGGAAGTCGGGCCACGGGCCGCGGTCGGTCTTTCAGGCAAGGATTGCAAACAAGAATCATCCGATCACCCAAGGCCTGGGCGACTTCGAGGCGGACGACGAACTTTACGCCAAGCTCCAAGGCGACGCCCCTATTACCGTGTTAGTAGAGGCAGACTCCGACTGGAGCAAGAAGACGGAGCCGCTGGTCTTCTTAGTGGAGTATGGGCAGGGCCGGGTGTTCCACTCGACTTTTGGCCATGACGCGAAGGCGCTGCAGAATCCCACGGTGCAGAAGCTGATCCAGCGCGGGTGTGAGTGGGCAGCGACCGGCAAGGTGGAGTGAGCCTCCAGCGGGCGAAAACCGCTGACCGCCCACTCGGCAAAGCATAAGGCTGTGGCGGATATGGGCACGAGGCAGAGGCTGCAGAAGCCTTTACTGGCCGAAGCCTTAAGCGATGCGCGGGAAACCCGTTGCATCGAGCTGGGGCGGGAGGTATTGGGCCGGACGCCGCAGGTATTTCGGCAGCAGTTTGGCAGCAAGCCGGCGCTGCTGGTAGCGGACACGAACACGTTTGCCGCCGCTGGGAAGGCCCTCCAAGACGTGCTCCGGCGCGCCGGGCACGATTGCCTCGAACCGTATATCTTCGCCGACCCGCGGCTGTATGCGGAACACAAGCACGTGGTCGCGCTGGAAGCCGTATTGCACGGACATGAGGCCATCCCGGTGGCGGTCGGATCGGGCACCATCAATGACCTGACGAAGCTTGCGGCGCATCGGGCCGGGCGCCCGTACCTGGCGGTGGCGACGGCGGCTTCGATGGACGGCTACACTGCCTTCGGAGCATCCGTTGCCTGCCAGGGCGCCAAGCAGACCTTGCCCTGTCCGGCACCGGTTGCCGTAGTGGCCGACCTGGACGTCATTTGCGCCGCGCCAGCCGGGATGAATGCTGCCGGCTATGCGGACCTGCTGGCCAAGACGACCGCCGGCGCGGACTGGCTGCTGGCGGATGCGCTCGGGGTCGAGGCGATTGATCGGAAGGCCTGGAACCTCGCCCAAGGCGGGGTGCGCCAGGCATTGGCCAACCCGACAGGCGTGCGGAACCGGGACGTGGAGGCCGTCGGGCATCTGACAGAAGGGTTGATCTTCAGCGGCCTGGCGATGCAATGGGCAAAGTCCAGCCGGCCAGCTTCCGGCGCCGAGCACCAGTTCAGCCACCTCTGGGACATGCAGCACCACGCTCACCAGGGCCACATCCCGCTACATGGTTTCAAAGTCGGCATTGGCATGCTGGTCGTAGCAGGTCTTTACGAGTTCTTGTTAGCCCAGAAATTGGACAAGCTTGACGTGGAATGGTGTTGCGCCCAATGGCCGGACGAGGCGGCGTGTGAGGCGAGCATGCCCGGGTTGTTTGACGAGCCGGCCCTGACCGAGGTTGCACTTCAGGAAAGCCGTGCCAAGTGGGTTGCGGCAGGGTGCCTGCGCCGGCAGTTGGAAACGCTGCGGCGCGTCTGGCCGAGCCTCAAAGGGCGCTTGCAGGAGCAGCTCATTCCACTGCCGGAACTAATCGCGATGTTGCGTGCGGCGGGCGCGCCGGTGGAAGCCGAGGAAATCGGCATCTCGCGAGAGCGGCTGCGGGAGAGCGTTGGGCAGGCCTATTATCTGCGGCGCCGATTTACGGTGTTAGACCTGGAAGCACGCTGCGGTCTGCTGGAGCCGGCCTTGAGTCATTTGTTCGGCCCCGGCGGGCCGTGGCCCTTAGGCTGGGCATGAGCTTGTCGGCAGGGCCGCTGTAGAGTCCGGTTGACTGGGGCGGGCTGGCCAATCGCCAAAACCGAAGGCCGAAACCCGAAATCCGAAAAGGCCCTGGAAGGGCTGAGCGACTCTTATTCTCAGAGGAGGCAGGGAATTCGGGCTTGGGGGGCCGATTACGAAACTTCGTTCAGCCTCCATTTGGCGTTGACAGCCGAGGCGAGGCGTGGTCAAATGCGCGCGATTGTCGGCAATGTACCCAGCCAGAGAAATCATCATGAGACACAACGCTTCTTACTATTCCATCCTCGCAGCGATCGGCTTGACGTTCTGGCTCGGCGCGGAGCCGGCGCTGGCCTACGTAACCGTTACCGTGCAGCCGACCGACCAAGTGGTGTTTGTGGGCAGCAACGCGGTTTTCACGGCGCAGGCGACCGCCACCGCCGGAGAAACCATCACGGGCTTCACCTGGCTGATGTCCCCGACTGGCCAGAACCCCTTCAACATCGTTCCAGGCGCCACCACCGCCATCTGCACGCTGGCCGACGTGCAGACCAACAACACCGGCTATTATTTCGCCAGGGTGACCTACAATTCCGGCACGAACACCGGCCAGACCTCGGCGAGCGCGGCGGTCAGCCTCATTGTCCCCGACCAGGCGCGCATCACGATGCAGCCGCAGAGCCTGAATCTGCTCGTGGGCGCCAACGCTTCGTTCACTGTGAGCGCGGGGGGATTTCCTCCTCCCGGCTACCAGTGGCGCTACAACCAGATGAACCTTGCGGATGGCGGGCGCATCTCGGGCGTCAACGGGACCAATTTAACCGTGACCAGCGTGGTCACGACGGACGCAGGGAGCTATGACGTGGTGGTCACGAACGCCTATTCCGCCGTGACGAGCATGGTGGCGACGCTGGGCGTTTATTATCCCATGGGCATTGGCGTGCCGCCGCAGGACACCGTGGCCATTGCCGGCAGCGATGCCGTGCTGAGCGTCACGGCGAACGGCGGGGGGCCCTTTGGCTACCAATGGCAGCGCAGCGGGACGAACCTGACGGACGGGGGGCGGATTAGCGGTGCGATGAGCAACCTGCTCACGATCTCGGCCAGTACGACCAATGACACGGGCAACTATGACGTTGTGGTCTCCAACCCGGCGATGGCGGTCACCAGTGCAGTAGTGGAGCTGCTGATAGCGATGCCCGCCACGTTTACCAGCCCGACGAACGCGAACGGGCGGCAGGGGCTCTTCTTCAGCTTTACGAACACCGTGGTGGGGACGACGCCGATCAGCTTTGGGGCGAATGGCTTGCCGACGGGATTGAGCATAGAGCCGACGAATGGGGTTATTTCAGGCATCCCGGCGGTGATGGGTGTCTTTGACATCACGCTCTATGCGACCAACCCCGCCATGACCACAACGGGTTACCTGACGCTGACGCTCACGACCGGGGTGCCAGGCGTCACGAGCCTGCTCACCGCCAGCGGCACGCAGGGGCTGCCTTTCATTTACACAATCACGGCCAGCAACAACCCGGTTTCCTTCGGCAGCGTAGGGCTGCCGGACGGGGTGAACCTCAACCCCGTGACGGGCGTCATGACCGGGGTGCCGGTTCTCAACGGCGTCTTCCCGGTGACCCTCAGTGCCGCCAACCAGTATGGCACAGGCACCCAGGTGCTCATGCTGACGCTCACGTCCTCGGTGCCGGTGATCACCAGTCCGCTGACGGCTTCGTGGACGGAGAATCTCAGCGGGTTCAGCTACAGCATCCAGGCAACCGGGTCTCCGACGACGTATGGGGCTGCCAGCCTGCCATTGGGGCTGACAATCAACACCACCAACGGGACCATAACGGGCGCGCCGGTGTATGGCGGCACGTTCACGGTGCCCATCTGGGCGATCAACGCGTGGGGAACCGGCACGACCAATCTGGTCTTGAATCTCAGCTATGCCACGGTGGGCGGACTGGCCATAGCCGATGTTGTTACCAATTGGGCCAAGCCGTACCTGCTGAACTTCACGTTCTCGCTCATGGACGGGCAGGACCCGTCCACCAGCAGCCCGATCGTGGTGCCTCCGAACCTGTTGTCGGTGGTGTGCATGGAGGATGGCGTGCCGGTGCAGAGTGATGAAACGGGGGTTATTTTGGCGAGCGGACTCACGAGGCCGGCCAAGACCTACCTGGCGCTGGATTACTCGTATAGCATGTTGGCCGCGCCCGGGGCCATTGATGCCATGCAGGCGGCGGCGGAATTGCTCATCAACGAGGAACCCCCGCACGCGCAGTTCGGCATTTACGAGTTCAGTGCGGACTACGTTAATCCGCAATTGGTGACGACCAATGGCTTGACGGCGAACAAGGCCACCCTGATTGCGGACATCGAAGGCATCCAGACCAACTTCGTGAAAGGCAATTACGCGGGCACGCGGTGCTGGGATGCCATGTACGCCGCGCTTAAGCAGTTCGGTTCCTATGGGCCGACCAACTTCGATGAGCAGCGGTACCTGGTGGCGATGACGGATGGCAACGACGATTCGAGCCTGCTGAACACCAATGCGAACCCGGTGGCGACCCTGGTCTCCCTGGCACAGACCAACATGGTGCGAATCTACTGCGTGGCTTTCGGGAACAATGTCAACACCAACTCGCTGCAACAACTGACCTCGCAGACGGGGGGCCATTATTACCTGGCGGCAACGACGACGGACCTGGCCACGCAGTTCCAGTTGATTGTGAAGAACATTGACGGCCAGTACGCCCTGCGCTGGGCGACCTTGAAGCGCACGCCGACGGCCTTCCAGCCTTCGTTCCTGGTGAGCTACGGCGGCTTCACGGACACCTTCAATACGAATCTTATCTGGCAGACCAATGAAGTTTACCTGACCAATATCACGATAGACCCGGGCCCTCCGGCCGTTACTAATATTGACATCGTAACTAATGAAGTGCCCACCAACATTGTGTCCCTGCCGTTCGTTCCGCCCACCTGGTCGAATGACGTGCGCGTCGGCTCGGTGCTGCTGGCGTCGGATGCGGACGTGGGGCCGCAGACGATCCGGCTGCATGCCTTCTACGTGCCGAGGTTCATACGGGAGATACAGATTAACTACCGTCCGAATTATCCCTGCACGGCGCGTCTGGATTCCACCGGACCCAACGACATCTTGAACGGCTGGAGCATGAGCGAGACCACCGACACCAATGGCTTGCGGACGCTGACGATGATCAGTTCGAACACCAATGATCTGCTCACCAGCATTGAGTATGACGCCTTTGGTGACCTAGTGGATTTTGACTTCACTTACCCGGAGTCGGTGACCGCGACGCAGGCGTTCAGCGCGTTCAGCATCAATAACAGCGTCTATACGAACATGACGCCCAGCGGACAAAGCCTGGCCCTGCAGAACGGCAACAGTTTCATCACGCTCTATTCGCCGTCCCCGCCGTACGGGACGCCCATCCCGTGGCTGATATCCCACGGTTTCACCACCAACTTTGCCGCCGCCGAGTTGATCCAAACCAACGGGCTGGCGGTCTGGCAGGATTACGTGGCCGGGTTGAACCCGACTAATGTGAACTCGCAGTTCACCGTGTCCACGGCCTTCTCGCCTGGGCAGGCGCCGCAGATCATCTTCAGCACAGTGGGGACGCGCACCTACCGGGTGGAAAGCGCCGCCAGCCTTGATGGGCCTTGGGAGGTGGTGCTCGACAACATCCCCGGGACGGGAGGCGACATCGTCTTCGTTGACAACCGGGTGCTCAGCGGGCTTAACGCGGTATTCTATCGCGTTCAGGTATATTAACCGCGGCGTCGTGAAGTTCCACGTCCGCAGTCCGGATTCAGGCGGCGGTGCCGCGGGGGTGCGCCGCCGCCACCATCGCCGCCGCCACCGCCGGTTCCATGTTCGCCCGGAAGCCCTCGGACTGGGCAACTATCGGAGCGACGAGCCAGGGGAGGTGGATCCTGAGGCGGAATCCATTTCGTGGGGGAGTCTGGGGCGCATGGTCCTTTACATCCTGATCGCATTGCTCGCCGTTGACATCGTGATCAGGTTCCTGGGCCATTTTTGAACGAGGACGATCCTCAAGCGCGTGCGCAAGGTGCTCGATCGCACGCGGCCCGGCTGCCTGATTGACCTGCACTCCAATCGCCAAGCCGGGGTCACCGGGCTCAGGAACGGGCCACCCCGCCTGGTTTCCTCTTGAAGACGGGAACTCAAATTCAGGCCGTTGCTTACGCGAAAGCCGGGGCGGCTTTGCGCAGTTCTTCAACAAAAACGGCCAGCGGCTTGTCATCGGCCCGGTTGGCCCGATGGCCCGCAGCGATGCACACCGGCTCAGGCGCAGCAGACAGCGTTTTCAATCGGACGCGCTCCGGCACCAGACGCGCCGTTCGCGTGGTAACCAAGGCCACGCCCAGCCCCGATTCCACCGCTGCCATGAGGCTGTCCACCCCGTCGTATTCACCGGCGATTCTTGGCCGCTGCTGCTGGTCATGCAGCCAGCCGTTGATGATGTCCCAATACTCAGGATAGTCGCGCTGGCAAAAGACGAGCAAAGGTTCGCCGGCGACTTCGGCCGGCGTTACCCGCGAACGCCGGGCGAGCGGGTGATTCTGGTTGACCGCAAGCTGCCAGCGTGCCTGGACGAGCGGCGTCCATTTTAGTCCCCGCGTTTCGCGCCGTTGCCCGACGCTGAGCGCAACATCCAGTCTGTCGTTCTCCAGTCCGGCGAGCATTTCCGCGGTCGAGAGGTCGAACAACTCCACCCGCGCGTTCGGGTGCGTCTGGGTGAAGTTCTCGACGGCGGTGGACAGCATCCCGGCGGCGAGCGAGGGCGCGTAACCAACACGCAGGCGCACTCCGCGCCCCGCAGCCCGCACGCGTTCGAGCACCTGGTCGGCGTGCTGGAGCAGCTCACGGGCTTCGGGGAGAAGGGCTTCACCGGCCGGCGTGAGCCGGATCGAATGGGCTTGCCGCTCGAGCAGACACTGGCCGACCTCGTCTTCCAGCGCTTTGATCTGCCGGCTCAGGGCAGGCTGCGTCAGAAAGATCTTCTTCGCGGCGCGGCTGATATTCCCTGCCTCGGCCACGGCCACGAAGTACCGCAGTTGTCGGAGTTCCATGCCGGGCAGCATAAACAAAAATCATCCGCAACCTCAAGGACATGGAGACGAAGGAGGTGACCTCGCGCGAACTGCGCCAGGCCAAGATATTGCTGCTGCGGGAGATTCCCCTCTCCGAACCCAGCTTGGCGCCCCAATCAGCCGAGCCTCTAGTCCCCTATTCCTCCGACCTTGCACCAGACCGTCCCGCGGGCCGCCCCGGAGCCTCCCCGTAGCACCTCTGACTCAAGTCAGAGGTGCTACGGGGAGGCTCCGGCTGGGCTGCGGAGGCATGAGCGGGCGGCAGGGGACGCTGTTCCCCCCACCCCACCGAAAACTGCCAAGAGCCGGCATTTCTTCATAAGTGTCTGTGATTGAACCACCTAATCGGCAGAGTCTGGTTCTTCGCCGTGTTCGGCGTGGAGTTGTTTCAGGGGCGTGAACCTCACCCCGCCATTCGCATGTCCCAGACTTGTCGCACGGCTGCCGCGCGGTTTTCCACCCCCAGCTTCGCCAAAATGTGCTCCACATGCTTCCGCACCGTGTTCGGACTGGTCCCGAGAATAGGGCCGATCTCCGGATTGCTCTTGCCCTCCGCCATCCAGTGCAGAATTTGCGCCTCCCGCGCCGTGAGACCTTGTCCCGCGAGGGCTGCCACCGACCTGGACTCATCCTCCTCCGCGCTATTGCAGCAACCACGGCAAATACCCTCGCCTAACCCCACACGCAACCGTCAGTTCTCGCTTGCACCGCCCCGGAAGTGTCAATAGTGCGGGCGCTTGCATCGAGCAAGGAGTGTAAACCAAGTTCTGAAAAGATTGTGCTCGACACCACCTTTGATTTCTGGTGAAGTCAGATAATCAGATAGTCGAAATCGGCAAGGGGCTGACAGGGTTTACTGGTTTTCGCGGCGGTCTTGTCCGGGAGCCATTTGTTTATGAAATTGGCAGTGGCATGTGGGAGATCAACTTCGGGCGAGCGGGCGTTGACGGCTCACTATTCCCGTTTCTATGCCAACGTGCGGCCCTATAGCCCATGTCCTGCGAGCTCACGGCCCTTCCTCCAGTCCAGAAAGCAGGTTCTTTTCCAGTCAGACTCCCTGCAATTTGAACTCACGCAAGAATTCGCCCTCCACTACGTATAAGCCGAAAGAAGAACCATTATGAAAAAGCAAATTGGTCAGTTACCCGGTTGGATCATCAGCAGGCATTTCCTCTATGCATTCGTCTTCCTGTTGCTCCAAATCGCCTGCTTAGCGCAGGTTAACACGGGCAGCAATGGCAGCGATGGGGCGTTTGATCCCACGGTCAACACCGTGATCAACATGGCTACCCACCCGAACGGCATTTACCAATATACTTCCGTCAATATCCCAGCCAATGTGACAGTGACATTCACTCCGAATGCGAACAACACCCCGGTCGTGTGGCTCGTCCAAGGTAATGTCGTCATCAGTGGAACGGTGGATGTGTCGGGGCAAACGGCAACCGGTCCTCAAGGAGCAGTGGGCGGACCCGGCGGTTATCGCGGCGGTGAAGGAGGTCTTGGCAATGTTTCGGGTTCGTCTGGACAAGGCCCGGGAGGTGGGAGTGGAAGTTTTAACAATTCTAGTGGAGGCTACTATAATTATGGGAATCAGTTTCTGATTCCCTTGCTCGGAGGCTCTGGCGGAGGTGGTGCTGTTAACGGTGGCGGCGGCGGTGGCGGCGCACTGCTCATTGCTGCTTCAACTTCCATTACTATTGGCGGCTTCATTTTTGCAAATGGTGGCTCTGGCTTCGGTACTGATGAAGGCGCAGGGAGTGGCGGCGCGATTCGGCTCGTTGCTTCACAGGTTTTCGGGAGTGGAGCTATTCGTGCAAACGGTGGCAATGGAAATTATGAAGCGAACCCGCCGCAGACCGGGGGACAAGGAAGAATCAGATTCGACGTATATGACAATGAATTCAGCGGCTCTATTGGGAGCGCTTTCACTCAAGGTTCGCAGTTCATTATTATTCCGACGGCAGGTCAGTTGCCGCAATTGACTGTTACGAGCATTGGCGGAGTTCCCGTTTCTGCCTCGCCCAGCGGCGCGTTGTCGACGCCGGATGCCGTCCTTTCCGCGCAGCAAAATAATCCCATCCCCATCGTCGTGAGTTGCGTGAACCTACCGTTGAACACGCAAATCACGGTGAGCGTGAAGCCAGCGAACGGCGCGGCGGTGAGTGCGACGGGCTACAACACCACCGGCACGCTGGCATCTAGCACGGCGACAATTTCAATCAACATGCCTCGTGGTGGCGGCCTCATTTACGCAACTGCAGCAACCTCGCACTGAAGAGGTTCCGATGGAGTCATTCAGGCAATTTGCACTGATTGCGGCTTTATTTCTGCAATTGCTGCCCGCCTCTGCCGCTGATGCCATCACGAATTTCATGTCGCCCATCGTCAGTTATCAATACTCCGAAGATTTCAGCAGCCAAGCTTTGACCAACGGCGGTGTCATTTCACCATTTGTCAGTTATCAATATCTGGAAGATTTCAGCGGCGAAGCATTGACCAACGGCGGCATCAGCAGCCCCATCATCAGCTACCAGTATTTCGAGTGGCCCGGCGATTCCATTCTAAGTCTCCAAAGCAGCCCGATGGTCAGCTATTTCTACCTGAACTGGGGTGCGCCGCCGGACACGTTGAGCAGTTCTTCGGTGGTAACAGTCTCGCCCAGCTCCGTCCCAGCAGACGGCCATAGCCCCGTGACGGTCACTGTGAGGCTTCAGGACGCAAACGGGGCTCCTGTGCCTGGTAAAACGATGACGGTCAGCGCGGTGGAAGTATCTTTGGGCCTCGTTACTCCCCTGTCCACCATCACGCAGCCCACTGAGCCTACGGACGCCAACGGGCAGGCAACCGCAACCCTTACTTCCGCGACGCCTGGAATGGCGATTATCTCAGTGCAGGACGTGACGGATGGAGTTTCGTTGCAGCAGCGCACCGTGGGGTTCAGCTCACCGCCAGTTATGCCGAATAATGACTTGGCCGTAGCGATTGTCATGCTCTATCGGACCAGTGCGGAGAATCTGACCGGGAGTTCGCTCTCTATCTCCTCGGTCTGCCTTGACGCGGGGTCTCGGGGAGATGAGTTTAGAGCGCAATTCAGCGAAGACAAAGCCGTGGGTGCGCTTGACGCGATTTATGGGATTGCCACCTCGCTCGTGGGAGCAGGCGATTACGTGGAGGAGGCCAAGCTGGCGGATTTACCCGGAGTGGAGAAACTTGGATCGATCCCGGCATCGGGGCTTGGCGAGTATCTGTTCAACGATCGGTTGCTCCAAGCGGCCAATCTGCCGAGCGTGTTCAAGAGCGTGTTTTGGGATTTACTGCAAAATGTCCTGGTGGCGGCGCAGAGCGCTACTCTCGACGAATTGGTCTCGGCGGGTTTCAAAGTGGTTGGTTCGGAGCCAGACGGCCTCTCACAGCGGGCGTTGAGCGTTGCGCAACGCTGCGCGGCGTATCAACAGGCTCTGGCCCCGCAGAGCCAGGCACTGGTTACGCAGGGCATCCCCCCTCTGAGGGCCGAGCAGCAGTCGGCCTGGGCAAGCGACATGGAGTCGAGGTATGGATATTCAACCGCCATGGTGGCCATTCTGGCGCATGAGGACGCCTTTTTGCAGCAATTCGCTACCGCAAGACAGCAGTCCGACCAGGGAGCCTTTAAGTTGGCAGCCTCCAAGTTCGCGTTCGAGGCAGGCGCGTCAGCCTTGTACAAACCCGCAGGAATCGTCGCCGGCCTTTTGGACACGACCCTCGGCGAGCGCGCCACCATGCAGCAGATGGACTTTGATCAACAGGGCTACGACATCGCCTACTCGATTGTGGAAGGCGGTCTGCAGTATGCGGAACAAGTGTATTTCAACGCCGCCAACGCCTACACCGAGATCAACCTCGGGATGCCAGCAAGCCCCGTTACAGCGAACATCGGAACAATGACCGACGTTGAGGAGAGCTATCAAATCGGTTTGCCGGGAGTGCTAACCATTTACTCCTCCGTAACCAAGGCCTACTCTTTGCTCAACATCGCCAACACCAGCTCCGGGGATGCCAGGTTTGAGGTGGTCGTCCTCTCCGGCTATTCCGGACCTGCACTTGGCAAGAGCATTCCTAACCTCCCGCAGACCACCATGGGCACGCTTACGATTCCCGTAAATAGCTCCGCCCAAGTGACCATCAACTACTTGAATGGGGGGCAGGGAGGCAAGCCGGACCCATCAACGCCGATGTCGGTTTATGTGCTGGGTCTCAATGGTTCAGGAGTCTTCTACATCGGTGGATTTAACCATAACTGGAACCCAAACGGAGGCGCTTCGGGCGGTGTGAAGCCGAACGACGCACAGCCAGAGATTGAAAACCCGCTGAACAGTTACGTGACACAGAATTCTACTAATCAGACTTACGCGGCCCAGATCTTTGTAGTGAATCCCTTCGACCAACCCTACTCCGCCATCGTGACCCAGGCGTTGCCGCCGGGATTCAGCGTGCTTAGCACCGACGGCGCGGTGTTTGGCTCCGCGATAGTTTGGACCAACGCTACTCCCGCCGGAGGGGTGGCCATTGACTCCTTCACGTTCGCCGCGGCGCTTGTGCCTGGGGCCCAAACGAACCTGCCGGCCGCCACGTTGATCTTCGTGGATCCCACGAACAACATGAGTTCGGTCATTTCGTCCGCTTCTCCCGGGGTAGGCGGTTTGCCGCCGGTCCAAGCAAGCGCCTCGGTGCCAAACGGCATGACGGGAACCGACGTGCCGATGATGGTAGCGATCACGAACTGGACCACCGCGAACCAGGCTGGCTCTCTCACAATTGTGCTTACTAATTCCGCTGGCGTGCAGGCGTGGACTTCTTCGGTTCCGTTCGCTGTCAGCGGTTCGGCTGGCACGAACATCGCGTTCGTGCTGCCGGGCACCTTACAGGCTGGCCCATATTCTTTGGTTGGAGCCTTGAACATAAATGGCGGGACCGCGCAGTTTGTTTCTGGAACCTACGTAGTGCCTCTGCCTCCGACGATGTTGAGCTTGGACTCAACGGCACTGACGACGACGAACTCGTTTACCATGGTCTTGCGGGGGCCGACTGGTTTTGGCTTCCTGGTAGAAGCCTCAACGAATCTCCTTGACTGGGTGCCCATCCAGTACTTTGTGAGCACCAACCCTGCCGTGTATGTCACCGCCCCGATGACAGCGGACTATCAGACGCGGTTTTATCGGGCGGTGGCGGTAGCCCCATAGCGGCTGAACTAAATAGAGGCCAGCACGCCGGCCTTCTGCTGGACGTGTGGGCGCGGCACCCCGTGCATCTGCTCGCCATTTCCGGACCAGCAGATGCTCCAGGAAGCGTGACAGAGGGAGAACACCTCCTGAGCCTGTGGGTGCGTTCGTGGGTGCTCACCGGGTAGCCAGTCGCGGCGTATCTCATCATGGTGGGTCGCCGACTCCTCGGCCCGTCGAGCCTCCATCTGAACGACCAAGATCTGCACGCACGTGCTGGAGCAGGGCGGCGGCGGGAGGAGAAGCTCGCTCGATTGCCTGTATCCCATGCCTGTTGCCCGGCATGCATTGGGGCTACTGCGGTATGGGCTTGGTGTCATTATCAGAAGCAGGTTAAATGCTTCAACCGCAGATACTTACGAACAGATACCCTACGGAGGTGCCGTAACCGTAGACGATTACGTAATCCACAGCAGGTACACATGGGGGCTACACCGGGGTGCCGCCGGCAAGACACCGTCGGCGGGGGCAGAACGCAGCCGACGCGGCGGCAGATGGAGCTTGCTGGATAAGTGTGGCTGATCGAAAACGGGGGTTTGTGCAGGTTCTATGGTACCAGGGCATGTCCAGGGTTTGTCCAGGGTGCCCCCAGATCACCCCGAGCGAGGCGCGGCAGGCGAGTTGTATTCGGGAGGCTTATGGTGAGGGGAGGAGGGATGAAACCTGAAAGCTGCCACCTGAACCTCAGAAGGAACTCAATTCAGCCAACGCAGAGGCACGGCGCGGCAAAGCCGCAACCAAAGGCAGAAGGGTTTGACCGCGGAGTATGCGAGATAGGCGGAAAACGGACTTCCTCCCGGTTCGACTTCCGTGTATTCGGCGTCTTCCGCGGTCTATCCCTTTCCTGAAGAATCTTCTCCGCCTGCGAACAATCCAGCCTGTTGCAGAGGGCCCAACGATCCCGGCTGCTGGGTGCCACCACCCGTTGGGTGAGTGATTTAAGAATGCCTTCCCCGGCGCATCCTTCTGCCCCTTGCGTCCTTGCCACTTGGCGTCTTTGCGTTAAGTGCTCTTCTTAGGCTGAGAATTGAAAGGCCATACGGCCAGATGCAGTCTCCTTGGCTGTAACGCAGCGAATTGTTTCGTGGGGGCGGAGTCGAGACGGCAGCGGATTCGCTCGTGGAAATAGGTCCGTGGACACGGAAGGATTCTGCAAATCTCAAATGACTCTCAATAGCGGACTTAGGTGGCTGCGGGCCACTCTTGGCCGTTTTCGGTGGAACGGGCGGAATAGCGTGCCGGGCTGCCCCCGAGGGCCACCCCGAGGCCACCCTCAGGCCATGTGGTAGCCAACCGGTAGGCACCCCGAGGCCACCCTGAGGCTACTCTGAGGCTACCCTCAGGCTACCCCGAGGCTACCCTGAGGCTCCCGGGAGGGTCTGGTGCAGGGCGGGAGGAACCGGGGGCTGGAGGGCCGCCTTGAAGTGGTAATTTCACGAGCCAATCCGCCAAAGCGCTGGCGATCACCACGAACTCAAACAGTAACCCCGTCCACGAAATAGCGCGTCACGTTACACCTGGGGGCCTTGGGCTTCAATTTGGGGCTGTTTATCGTCTGGTCGGATGCAGGCCCGTTCCCTTCTGTCGCTGTTACATGCCGGGCAGCATAACCTAAAGGTATGCTCACCCCAACTACTCGGCATTGGAGAGGATCGTTTACAGCAGCGATGGTGTGGGCATGAAAACGACAGCGACCGATTTGATGATTCGGCGGGCCGATGAACGCGGCCATGCCGACCACGGCTGGCTCAACAGTTATCACACCTTTTCCTTCGCGGACTATTATGACCCGGCGCACATGGGCTTTCGCTCTCTGCGCGTCGTCAACGACGACCGGGTTGCGCCGGGGCAGGGCTTCGGGACGCATCCCCACCGCGACATGGAAATCTTCAGCTACGTACTGGAAGGCACGCTGGAGCACAAGGACAGCATGGGCAATGGGCGGCAACTCAAGCCCAGCCAGATTCAACTGTTGAGCGCGGGCCGGGGCATCACGCACAGCGAATTTAACCCTTCCCGCAGCGAGCCGCTCCATTTCCTGCAAATCTGGCTTCAGCCCCGCGAACGCGGCCTGACGCCGAGCTATACCGAGTGGCATCCGAAACCCGAACGCGCGGATGCCGCCAAGGTGCTGGTCATCTCGCCGGACGGGCGCGAGGGTTCGGCAACGATTCATCAAGACGCGGACATCTACCTTGTCCGGCTCCAGCCCGGCCAGACCGTGACCCACGACCTCAAAGCCGGTCGCGGCGCGTGGCTGCACGTCGCTGAGGGTGCCTTGACCTTGAATGGCGTTGAACTGACGACCGGGGACGGGGCCAGCACCGAGGAACCGGGCAAGCTGACCGTTACGGCTTCGGAGCCGGCGCAAGCCATCCTGTTCGACTTGAAGTGAGAAAACAACAGATACACCAAGAAACATGACCAAAATCGCTGTTATCTATCACACCACGTACGGCCACACCAAAGCGCAGGCCCAGGCCGTCCATCGCGGAGCGCAGTCGGCTTCCTCCGCTTCCGCCCGACTTTACACGGTTGAGGAAGCGACCGCCCGGCTCGATGCACTTGATGCCGCCGACGCCATCATCTTCGGCTGCCCAACCTACATGGGCAGCATGTTTGCCGGGATGAAGGCCTTCCTCGAAACCGCCGCCAAGAAGTGGTTCACGCTGGCTTGGAAGGATAAAGTGGCTGGCGCATTCACCAACTCGTCCTCTTTCTCCGGGGACAAACTCAACACCCTGCTCGGATTGGTCATCAATGCCATGCAGCACGGAATGATTTTTGTCGGCCTCGGCATGATGCCCTCCGCTAACCGGCCCGACGACATGAACACCGTAAGCGGCCCCGGCCCGGAGGCCCATAACCGGGTTGGCTCGTTCGTCGGGCCGATGGCCGCGAGTTTCCAAGTGAATCCACCGGCTGCCCCGCCCAAGGGCGACATCGAGACTGCTGAGGCATACGGTCGGCGGGTCGCAGAAATTACCAGTCAGTTGACCAAGGGCCGCAAAGGCTGACAAGATCTGCAAAGGACATTGACACAAACAAAGAAACGAATATGCGAACCAACACCATTATCGGATTGACCACCGCCGCCCTCTTGGCGCTTTCCTACGCCAATGCGGCTGACAACTACAAGATCGACCCGGCGCACACCAGCGTCGGCTTCTCCGTACGCCACATGGGGGTCAGCAACGTCAAAGGCCACTTTGACGAATTTACAGGCTCGCTTGTGCTGGACAACGGCAGCATCCAGGAGGCAAGTGGCACCATTCAGGTCAAGAGCGTGAACACCGGAATAGAGAAGCGGGATAATCACCTGCGGACCGCGGACTTCTTCGACGCTGCTAAATACCCTTTGATTACCTTCAAGACCAAGCGGGTTGAAAAGAGCGGCGAGCAGACGATCCTCATCGCGGATTTCGCGATGCGAGGCGTCACCAAAGAACTGCGATTGCCGGTCACGTTGAGCGGCCCGGTTAAAGACCCGCAGGGTAACACCCGGATTGGGCTTGAAGCCAAAACGACGGTGAGTCGCAAGGATTTCGCAATGAAGTTCAATGCCGTTATGGAGACTGGCGGCTTGATGGTGGGTGACGAGGTTACCATCGAAATCAATGCCGAGGCCGTCAAAGGTGCCTGAAGAAAAAGGGGGAACAAGGAAGCGACCGACATCCGCAAATGGCTACCCACGCGATGATTCGCACTCTCGCGTCTGGCCTGGAAATCGGGGCTACCATGCCGGTCCTGTTCATCGGCCAGATGTACCCAAAGGCTGACGTGCCGGTGGTTCAACTGAGCCTCGACGAGCGGAAGCCCCCCCGCCTTCCGCTACGAACTGGGGCGCGAACTGCGAGGATCGCGGAGAAGGGGCGTGCTCATCCTCGGCAGCGGCAATATCGTCCACGACCTGGGGGAGGTTGTGTGGGCGGACACAGTCTGGGGGCCACGCGGTCATCCTGGCTGCGGACGGCAGGGAGGGAGTGAAGCAGCATTGCACCAGCCCGGCAGCTACTGGAGCAGCGGCACCATCTGTTACGAACCGTTCGGCCCGCCTTTGATTGGCCCAACTCTCCGCTGGCTGGAATGGGGATCACTTGCAATTACCTGCGCCAGAAGTGCAAGCGTAATCAGCGAAGCCAAAGCCCGCACCATTCACCCGGCCCTGTTTAAGCGGTTAGACCGATCATGACCCAACACCCTTGTCACTGGCTCAAGCTGGTGACAGGGGCCCCTGGGTTCCTGGAAGAGGCGCAGGGGGTGGTCGGGCAGAAGATCAAGAAGCCTGAACATCACGAGGGCAGCGCCAGGTTTAATCAGCAGAGGGATGGGGGATAACGAGCTGAAAGCTGCGCACGCAGCGATTCATGGTCGGATGCCCTTTTGTTGCTTTTCATGAACGCCACGCAAACAACAACCATCGACGAAACCGAACTCACCAAGCGACAACTCCTAGGCCAAACCAACTCCCAGCCAGCAGAACAGACGACCCAGTTCAAATAATGGTGGTTGCTTGTCTTGTGGCGTCCCCGGCTATTGACGCTGCGCGGGTGACCTCCGGCTTTAAGGTCCTTTGAGAAGGATCTCGCCCAGCGTCAACCAACCCCGCACATCGGCATCTTGGGTCTTGTTGGCAAACCGGATCGGAGGGCCGGTCGACAGCTTGTTTGGCACTCGCACCGCCACCTTATACTTGCCGGCTGGAACCCCATCCACAGACAGCGCCTCGTCCCAGATTCTGGGATCGTCGCCGGGCAGCAAATCGGTGATCTTCCCCGAACCCACCGACGTCGTCACCATCTGGCCACCGGCTCCGATCAGCCCGAATTCCAACGGCCAGTCGTAATCGGGGTCATTTCATCTGGGTCGGGGAACGGACTGAGGCTCTTGGGAATATCAATTTCCGACTAGACTTGTGTGTCAGCTTTTGGCATGGCAGAGGCATGACAAAGCCGAACAGCACGCCCGAAGCC